>MDTE01197525.1_pt1 | contig 19754 bp, 18 predicted proteins | sample 811231 | NCBI WGS metagenome assembly MDTE01 (sample SAMN05326651, study PRJNA326480) | marine metagenome | isolation source: seawater | place: Indian Ocean: Red Sea | collected 2010 | reverse complement strand
GTTGTGGTTGGTGGGGTTGTGGTTGTGGTTGTGGTTGTGGTTGGTGGGGTTGTGGTTGTGGTTGGTGGGGTTGTGGTTGTGGTTGGTGGGGTTGAGACCGACAGTTCGGTGCCGCTTCCTCCGCAGGCAAAAAGAAGAGAGAGGCAGACTGCTGTCAAGATGTTCCTTTGCATAGTCGCATCAGTTTGCCGGTTCGAATCCTTATATAAAAGGTAAGGGACTTCCCGACGGTGTCGGCTGGGCCTATGGTGCGCGAATCTCTGCAGTGGTTAACCGAATGACGGAGGCCTGAACGCCATGAGCGAGCCGATCTATGACGCACGCACCATTTGGGAACTCTTGGAGCGTCGTGTGGCCGACAGTCCAGACCGTCCATTCCTCATCGATCCTGGCGCTGACGACTCACCGGAGCGGTCAGTTACCTTTGGAGAAGCGAAGATTTGGGCTGAGAGAGTGGCAGCTGGATTTACTGCCTTGGGCGTCGTTGAGGGCACCCCCGTAACCTGGGTGCTTCCAACAAGGATCGAGACGATCGTCGCCTCACTGGCTCTGTCTCGGATTGGTGCCGTCCAGAACCCGATCATCCACATCTACCGTGACCGTGAAGTGGCCTTCTGTGTCCAGCAGACCGCGGCTGAAATGGTGCTCACCCCCGGTGAGTGGGGTGGCTTTGACTACCGTGGAATGGCCGAGCGTGTCGCCGCTGGCCTTGAACGTCCGCCCTCAGTGCTCGACGCCTACGAGAAACTCCCGGATGCTGACCCGGCAGACCTGCCTCCCATTCCACCTCCAGGTCCAGTTGGCGGCGAGCCAATTCGCTGGATCTATTACACCTCTGGCACGACCTCGGACCCCAAGGGTGTGCTCCATACTGACGCCAGCCTCATGGCCGGGGGTGTCGGCCTAGCTCGCGCGCTTGACATGCGACCATCCGACGTTGGATCTATCGCCTTTCCTTATGCTCACATCGGCGGTCCCGACTACTTGGTTTGCCTTTTGGCCAATGGCTTTCCTGCGGTGCTGATCGAGAAGTTCGACTTGGAGAATGCCATCAAGGCCTTCCGGCGCCTCGGGGTGACAATGGCCGGTGGTAGCACCGTCTTTTACACGATGTTCCTCGGCGTCCAGCGTCAACAGCCTGACGAGCCACTCATTCCCACCCTTCGCCTGCTGTCGGGCGGTGGTGCTCCCAAGCCGCCCGAGGTGTTTTTTGAGGTCAAGTCTGAAATGGGTATCCCGGTCGTCCACGGCTACGGCATGACGGAGAGCCCAATGATCTGCCAAGGATCTCCGGCCGATACTGATGACCAACTCGCTTACACCGAGGGCCATCCAGTTCACGGCGCCCAGATCACGATCTGTCGTCCCGACGGGTCTGAGTGTGACCGCGGCGAGGAGGGCGAGGTCCGAATCGCTGGACCGCAACTCTTCAAGGGCTACAAGGACGAGAGACTAGACATCGAAGCTTTCGACGACCGTGGACGCTTCCGGTCCGGTGACCTCGCAGTTATGCAGACTGATGGCCATGTGACGCTTACCGGCCGACTAAAGGACGTGATAATTCGCAAAGGGGAGAACATCGCAGCTAAGGAGATCGAGGACGTTTTGTATGCCCATCCGTCGGTGGGAGCTGTTGCGGTTATCGGACTACCTGACATCGAACGAGGTGAGCGGGTATGCGCGGTGGTCGAGACGGCTGACGGCACTGAGCCTTTAGCGTTCGAAGAGATGGTCAGGGCCTGTGAGGCAGCAGGTCTGATGCGTCAGAAGGTTCCGGAGCAGTTGGTGCTACACGATGGGCCGTTGCCCCGCAATGCCACCTTGAAGATTCTTAAGTACGAACTGAAGGAAGCGCTAGCCGAGGCTCCCTGGCCGTAGGACTGGGGCGGTCAGTTTGCCTAGTAGTTCAGGCACCAATGAAGTTTCCAGCCCGTCGCTCCCGGAAGGCGGCTACACCTTCAGAGGCATCGGCTGTCGACGCGAGACGCGTCTGGGTCGGACCGAGAGCAGCGATGCACGCTTCCTCGCCGTCGCGGATATAGCGGGCCGACGATTCCTTGGTGGCTTGGACGGCCAGCGGCGCATTTGTACAGATCACCTCTGCGATTTCGATAGCCCGTTCGAGTTGAGTCCCGGCCGGCACGACCTCCTGGACCAGGCCGATTCGTCGGGCTTCGTTAGCGTCGAACTCATCAGAGGTAAGTAGGTGGTACATGGCGTTACCCCAGCCGCCTCGGTCCACAAAGCGCATTGTCGCCCCGCCGGTGGCATGGATGCCTCGAAGCGGTTCCAACTGGGAGAATCGGCAGTTGTCGGCGGCCACGACGATGTCGCCGGCAAGCATTAGCTCAATACCCAAGGTGAACGTAACCCCCTGCACGGCGGTCACAATCGGCTTGCTGCAGCGCCGACCAAGGGCCATCGGATCGACACGTTCGTTGGTTGTGGTTTGACGGCCCTCCTTCATTCCCTCATGGAACTTCGGAAGGTCAAGACCGGCTGTGAAGTGGTCTCCATGGCCAAAAAGTACTGCACACCACAGGTTGTCTTCGGCGTCAAGGCGTTCGAAGGCGGCCACTAGTTGGCGGCCCATCTGCGGTGTATAGCCGTTCATCTTTGCCGGCCGGTCGAGACCGATTAGAAGGATGTGACCTCGTACCTCTGTAGTAATCCTGCCATCAGCTGGATCATGCTCAGCCATAGTGTCCTCCTCATCCATCATTTGACTCGAGTTTGGACGACGGACAGGGGGAGTTGATGGATCAGGCGGCGGCGCGGACCGCCTCGCGCTCCAATAAGCGTTCCTTTATCGGCAGTCCGAATGCGTAGCCCCCCAGACTCCCATCCGTTCGAAGTACCCGGTGGCAAGGGATGAGTACCGGGATGGGGTTAGCGCCCAGAGCGGCCCCGACGGCCCGCACAGCGTTGGGGCGGTGGACGGCCTTGGCGAGGTCAGCGTATGTCATGGTCGTACCCGGCGGAATAGCTAGGCAGGCCTGCCAGACGGCGACCTGGAAGGGTGTGCCTCCCCGTAGGTCAAAAGTCAGTGAACTGCGATCTCCTGTGTTGAAGGAGTGCTCAATGGCGTCGAAGAGGTCGTCTGGCATTCGCTCGGTCCGCGCGGCACCACGGCCCGTGCGGTCGTGGTGTTCTTCGCGGAATCGAGCAAAGGTGGTCAGGTTCGCGAAGGCTGCCCCCGAGATGCCATGATCGTTGTAGGCCACCCAGAGGCCTCCGATCGGTCCAGCGATCTTCGCGATCTCGTCGACGGGTTGCCCGCCGACCTCCTCCTCGGTGCCGCTCATGCAGGTCCCCCTATGGACTTTGACTGTGTTACTACCACTCTCGCGCAAAAAGTTGTGAAGCGCATCACACCGGAGAAAAATTACTCAGAATCTATTTTCTCATCTCGACGGGGAAGCCCGGAGTGTGGAAAGGGTGACTCAATCCGTTTCGAGACCCGAGCGGACGATGACCAGCGGGCAGGGGCTGTGGTGGGCGATGGCCTGGCTGACTGAACCGAGGCGAAGGCCGGCGAACCCGCCTCGTCCGCGGTTGCCGACTACCAGCATGGTGGCACCCTCAGCCACCGTCATGAGCGTGTCAGCTGGCCTCCCCTTTCGGAGGATCCGACGAATTTCGACGTCGTCGCCATACTCGGACGCTGCGACTGCCGAGTCGACCACCTCGCTTTGCATCTTCTCTACCTCGGCTGCCAAGTCAAAGGAGTCCAGCGGAACATAACCTAGATCGGGCGCTGCTGGAACGTAGGTGGGGGAGTAGCAGGTGACGACTTCGACGATGGCACCGCGGTGGTGGGCTTCTTCAATGGCCCAAATCAGGGCTTCTCGGGCGTAACCAGAGCCTTCGACTCCAACGACGATCCGTCGCACGACTCCGTCGCTCATCTGGACCCCCCCTTCTGGCCGCTCTTTGACGAGATTCTAGGTCAGGCTTCTTTGACGTGGAAGGGGTCCAATTCCGGGACTAGTCAGGACAGGGCGTCCTCAACCTTGGCCAGAGCTTTTTCCTCAGGCGTGCTCAACGCAAACGCCAACTCAGAGACGAGCACGTTGAGGGCCTTGGTGTAAAGAGTTTTTTCGCCGGCCGACAGGCCCTTAGCTTGATCGCGCAGGGCGAGGTTTCGGACCACCTCGGCCACCTGGTAAACGTCTCCGCTCTTCAGTTTTTCCTGATGGTTCTTGAAGCGCCGGGACCAGTTGGCTGGTTCACGGATATCCCGCTTCTGGACCACCTCAAAGAGATCGCCGACATCCTCCTTGTCGATTGGCCAACGCATGCCAACTTCCTCGACGTTGTCGACTGGCACCGACAGGGTGAGGTCTCCGTGAGCCATTTCGAGCACCAGGTACTCCCTAGTCGTTCCGAAGGCCTTCTTCTTTTCCTTCTTCCGGACCACAGCTGCACCATGGTGCGGATAGACGACTTTGTCGCCGGGCTTGAACATTGATAGGCCTCCGGGGCGTTTGGATGACCACTCAGGATATCGGCGAGTGCCCGTCGAAGCAGAGATCAAATGATCCCTAAGGAACTGTAGTGGCCAGCGTCAGGTGCCGAATCGGGCCCGGGCGGCTCGACTTCTTTCTAGGAGGTGCTCTGGAACGCCAAATCTGTTGCCCGAGGCACCGCCGTCACCGTCGCCGTCGCTGTCGCCTATAGCTGCATCCGCGGGAATCTCGGCTTCCAAACGTTTGCCTTCGTCCCGGTCATAGCGAAAGGCATCCCAATCGGACTCGTGGCAGATCTGCTCGTGTCCGACTTGTCCAAGGCGGACTCCGTTCTCAAAGTCGACCCAGTACCGGTACCAAGAAACGCCGTTTGCAACACGAACCTTGCCTACCGTGCCCTCAGGGACGCCTGGAAGGTCAACAGTGGCGACGACCATCTTGTAGCGCTTGATGGGAAGTGTGCGGTCGATTGTCTTGGGCATCGGAGTCTTGGCTTTCGGTGACGGCGCATTGAGGGCGTCTGGGAGGTATTTTCGCGAGGCGGGACGGCTGAACGCTACCGGTTCGCGGCCCGTCCGGCTGTTACTGCGTTGACCACATAGGCGGCCACCTCTTTGAGTGGAACGTTGGTCTGCTCGCCAGTCTTCCGACTCGAGACTTCAAGGGTTTCGGATTCCAAGCCCCGCGATCCGATCGTAACCCGCAGGGGTATACCCACCAGTTCAGCATCGGCGAACTTCACGCCTGCTCGCCCATCCCGGTCGTCCAACAGGACATCAATACCAGCACCCCTTAGCTCTTCGTAGAGGCTTTCGGCCACGGCCATTGATTCGGCGTGGTCGACCTTTACGACAGTCAGCACCACTTCGTAGGGAGCGATGGCCATTGGCCACACGAGACCATTGTCGTCGTGGTGAGTTTCAGCCACTGTGGCCATAGCCCTGCCGACTCCGATGCCGTACGAGCCCATGGTGGGAACACGACTGACGCCCTCGGCGTCCAGCACCGAGACGCCCATCGCCTCGGAGTACTTTCGACCGAGTTTGAAGATGTGACCAGCCTCGATAAATCTGGCCACGCTCAATGGCTCTCCACACGAGGCACACGCCTCGCCGTCGAGGATTCCCCTGACATCTACCCAGGTGTCGACCCGGACGTCCCGTTCTACGTCAACGCCCTGCAGGTGGAAGTCGTCTTCGTTGGCACCGGTTGTCATGCCCGAGCGGCCGCGTAGTGCTTCGTCAGCGTAGATGGGGAGGGTATCGACGCCCACCGCGCCGAGGCTGCCCGGCGATGCTCCGAGAGCGTCTCGAATCTCATCAGCTTCAGCGGGGACGACTTCGTTGGCACCGGTTGCATCGGCGAATTTCTGTTCTAGGAACGGGTGGTCGCCCCGCAGGAGAATCAGTGCAAGTTCGCCATCTATTCGATATACGAGGGTCTTTATTTGGTGGATAGGCGGGTGCCCCAACTCGGCCAGAGCATTGATGGTGCGAATCCCGGGAGTGGGGAAAGACTCAGGAATGTCGCTTGATGGTCGGTTTTCGACCATCTCCAGAGCGGCGGTCGCCCGCTCCACGTTGGCGGCGTAGCCACAGCCGCCGCACAGGGCCACGTCGTCTTCGCCGGCATCGGACTCAACCATGAATTCGATCGAGGCGCTTCCGCCCATGGCGCCTGACGAGGCTTCGACGGGTACAGCGTCTAGGTCGAGGCGCCGAAAGATCCTTAGATAGGCGGCATGGTGAAGTTGGAACGAACGGTCGAGACCTTCATCGTCCAAGTCGAACGAGTAAGAGTCCTTCATCGCGAATTCTCGGACCCGCAGGAGGCCCGACTTCGGTCGAGGCTCATCGCGGAACTTCCACTGGATCTGGTACCAGAGTTGTGGCAGGTCCCGGTAGGAGCTGAGCTCCAGCGACAGTGTTGCGAAGACCTCTTCGTGGGTCATGCCTAGGGCGAACTCTCCACCCTTCCGGTCGGTGAGACGAAACATCTCGTCTCCCATTGAGGTCCATCGTCCCGATGTCTGCCAAACGGACGCAGCATGCATAGCTGGGAGCAGAAACTCCTGTGCGCCGATTGCGTCCATCTCCTGACGGACGACTTCAGCAACCTTCTGGTGAACGCGCCAACCCAAGGGAAGCATTGAGTAGTGCCCGGACTGGAGTTGGCGTATGAAGCCACCGCGCACCAGCAGACGGTGACTGGCCGCCTCAGCTTCGGCTGGGGCATCGCGCAATGTTGGGATGAAGAGGGAAGACCAGCGCACCGGGCGGGCTCCTGAGTATTGGGTCGGTAGTGGTTATTAACCACCCTACCGATGTCGGTCCACGGCATTTGGCGTGTTTAGGGACTGCGCACCCCAGTGGGTTAGCCGGTGAGACACCATGCCAGACTTCAGCCATGACCGACACCCTTGAATCGGTGACTGCCGAAGGAACTCCCGCTGAGGTCAGAGCTGAACTCGATGCTTGGCTGGAGCAGAACTGGAATCCCAAGCTGACGGTCGCCGAGTGGTGGCAGCGGCTCAAAGAGGGACGGTGGACTTCTCCAGCGCTGCCTATCGAAGCCGGTGGTCGTGGGTATGGCCGAGACCTGACTTCTGCGGTGTCGATCGGTCTTGCCGACGCGAATGTGGTCGGTCCACCGACTGGTTTGGGTCTGATGCTGGCCGCTCCGACCATCGCTGTGCACGGCACCCCCGAGCAGGTCAGCCGGTATGTTCCGGAGATCCTCGACGGAACTGTCTCTTGGTGCCAGCTGTTTTCTGAACCTGGTGCCGGTTCCGACCTTGCCGGACTGCAGGCGCGGGCCGTTCGAGATGGCGACGAGTGGGTTATCACCGGTCAGAAGGTATGGACCTCGGGCGGCCACTTGGCTCAGAAGGGCATGTTGCTTGCTCGCACTGACGTGGACGCTCCCAAACACCAAGGAATCACCTACTTTGCCATTGACATGGAACAGCCGGGGATTGAAGTTAGGCCGCTGAGGGAGATGACCGGACATGCCCTCTTCAACGAGGTCTTTCTCGACGAAGCTCGGGTGCCTCACGAAGCAATCATCGGAGGACCGGGGGCTGGTTGGGCAGTAGCGAACACCACCTTGGCTTTTGAAAGGGCCAGCCTTGGCGGTGGCGGGAGACAACCGATCTCTGTTTCTCCTGGCCCAAAGGCTGGACAGATGCAGAGCCGGGCTGGGGACTACACCGAGCGGGTTGATGAAGGCTCGGATGGCGACGGCGGGCGCGGTATGCAGACCTCAGCGCTCATCGCCTTGGCTCGCCGGTGCGGCAAGTCCGATGACTTGATAGTTCGTCAGGAGATCGTGAAATTGCATGTTCTTGGAGAGGTAAATCGTTTGAACATGCGTCGGGCAAAGTCGGGTGGTAGCCGTCATGGAGGAGAGGGCAACATGGCCAAACTGGCCATGAGCGAGCTGGTCCGGCGGAGCCGTGACGTCGGCAATTTGATTATTGGCGCTGATGGAATGCTCGTATCGCATGACAGTGCCACCGGTGGTCTTGTCCAAGAGGTCACGACGTTCAGTCCGGCGCCCGCTATCTACGGTGGGACCGACCAGGTGCAGCGGAACATTATTGGCGAACGCGTTCTCGGCCTCCCCAAGGAACCGGGTCCTGCGAAGGACACCCCTTTTCGGGATTTGCTCCAGAACTAGCGACAGGCAGCTAGATGGTCAGCGAGGGTTGCTCGCACCACATTGGGTTCCTCCATCATTGGTGCGTGGCCAGCCGTGGCAAGTTCAATCACTCTGGCATGACCTAAGGCTTCCACCAGTGGTTGAGCGGCCCGACGGGGTGTCATTCTGTCGAGGCGTCCGAGCACCAGTGTCGTCGGACAGGTAATTGAAGCAGCTGCGTCGGCGGCGCCCTCGTAGTTGGCGCACATGGTGAGATCGTTTGCCAGAACCCCTTTTGGCGAGGTCTCGATGACTGCTCGGCTGGTGCCGGTCATACTCATTCCTGGGGTGGGATTAAGGCCGAACTTCTGATCGGGTCCGTGCATCCAACCAGCCATCAGATCCGCGGCGAGCGGATTGTCGCTGTCGGCAGCTGCCTGGAGATCAGGGTGGACAGGCATGGCGGCCCCAAGCCCCATCAAAACCAGCGATGCGACGGTATCTGTGTGCTGAGCGGCTGTCTCCAATCCGATGAACGCGCCCATGGAATGGCCAACTACGTGGACTGGATCGCCGAGAGCCTCTGCCGTCGAGGCGATCCAATTTGCTAGCTCGGCAATCGAGCTAAGAGCCGGGCCTTCGCTGAAGCCGTGTCCCGGCAGATCCACTGCGACAGCTCGTGCACCATGGTGAGCGAGCCAGCGCGTTTGTTGAGACCAGACGGTCCGGTCCATTCCGGCACCGTGGACGAAAAGCACCAGCGGGAGTTCTTCAGCTCGCGCGCGTTGGATAGGAACGGCACCGGTTGCGGCGTAGACGGAGCGCCCGTCGACTTCAAAGCGCATGGAGCCTTTTCCCTTTCAGGACTTCTGTGAAGCCCGCAGTGCCCGAGACAGATCGTCGCAGATGTCCTCCGGGTCCTCGAGGCCGACCGACAAGCGGATCAATTCCTCCCCGATGCCGGCCGAGGCGAGATCTTCCGCACTCATCTGCTGGTGGGTGGTGGAACCCGGGTGGATGACCAGAGTCTTGGCGTCACCGACGTTGGCTAGATGTGATGCCAGGTCCACCGCCTCGATAAATCGGCGTCCGGCATCACGTCCACCATGGACGCCAAAGCTCAGGATGGCTCCGGCACCGTTCGGGTAGAGGCGGGAGGCCAACTCGTGGTCAGGGTGGCTGGCGTGTGAAGGGTGGCTGATCCAGGAGACCGCTTCGTGGGCATCGAGCATCTCGACCACCCGGTGTGTGTTCTCGACGTGGCGAGCCATTCGCAATGGAAGGGTCTCAACTCCCTGAAGGAGGTAGAAGGCATTGGCCGGACTCATACAGCCGCCAAAGTCCCGGAGGCCTTCTGCTCGGGCCCGCATGGAAAGCGCGGCGGTTCCGAACTCCTCGGTGAAAGTGATGCCGTGATAGCCGTCATATGGTTCTGACAGAGTCGGGAACTTCCCGTCGGCTGCCCAGTCGAAGCGACCACCGTCGACTACTACCCCGCCTATAGCTACTCCATGGCCACCGAGGAACTTGGTAACCGAATGGATGACGATGTCAGCGCCGTGTTCGATTGGCCGCATCAGGTAGGGAGTGGCGAATGTGGAGTCGACGGCCAGCGGGAGCCCGGCGTCGTGAGCAACCTCGGCGACGGCGCCTATGTTGAGCACCTCGATGCCAGGGTTGCCGAGCGTTTCAGCGAAAACCAAGCGGGTTTCAGGAAGGATGGCTGAGGCGAAGGCGTTGGGGTCGCGGGGGTCGACGAACGTGGTGCTGATGCCGAATCGGGGCATTGTCAGGTTCAGTAGGTTGTGTGAGCCGCCGTAGATGTTGCGGCTGGCCACCACATGATCACCGGTGTTCAGGATTGTCGCTACCGCCAGATGCAGGGCTGCTTGCCCGCTAGACGTGCAAACAGCGCCAACACCGCCTTCCAGTGAGGCTAAGCGCTCTTCCAGGACAGCCACTGTCGGATTGGAGATTCGACTGTAGAGGTGCCCGCTGACCTCGAGATTGAATAGCCCAGCAGCATGGTCCACCGAGTCGAAGACGTACGAAGTGGTCTGGTGGATAGGAACAGCTCGGGACCCGGTGGTTGGGTCGGGGCGTTGGCCGGCGTGCAGAGCACGGGTATCAAAGTGGTGGTGATCGGGTTCGACCATGTGAGAACCGTACGCGTCGCGCGCTAATGGTGCGCGACCGGCCAGTCGATGCCAGATTCTTTAATCGGCCGGGCCTAGAGTTCGCGGCCATGCGAATTGGGTTCATTGGCCTTGGCAACGTCGGCGGAAAGCTTGCTGGCAGTCTCCTGCGCAATGGCTTCGACCTCACTGTTCGCGATCTCGACAAGGAAGTGGCTCGTCCATTTCTAGACGGTGGCGCCTCGTGGGCTGATTCACCGATCGAAATGGCTGAAGATTGTGAGGTGGTGGTTACATGCCTGCCGTCGCCCGCTGCCTGCTCAGCGGTCATGGAAGCCGAAGACGGAGTCTTGGCCGGCTTTCGTGGGATTGCCGGATCTGGACGACAACGTATCTGGCTGGAGATGAGCACCACTGATGAGTCGGAGGTCCGCCGTATCGGTTCTTTGGTTGCCGAGACAGGTGCTGAGCCGGTGGACTGTCCGGTTTCAGGCGGTTGCCACCGGGCGGCTACTGGGAACATAGCGATCTTTGCCGGTTGTGAGCGAGCGACCTTCGAGAAGGTGCTTCCTGTGCTGACCAGGATGGGTAGGAGGATCTTGTATACCGGGCCACTGGGATCAGCCTCAGTGCTAAAGGTCGTCACCAACTATTTGGCTACTGCCAATCTGGTCACGCTTTCGGAGGCCTTGGTCACCTCAACTGCTGCGGGGATGGACCTGAATACCGCCTACGAAGCCATCAGGATCTCGTCGGGGAACTCGTTTGTCCACGAGACGGAGAGCCAAGTGATACTCAACGGCAGCAGGGACATCAATTTCACCATGGACCTTGTTCTCAAAGACCTGACTTTGTTCTCAGAGGTAGCAGAGAGGTCTGAGGTGCGCCTCGAGGTGGCACCGTTGCTTCTGGAAATCTTCGAAGATGGCCAGGAACGGTATGGAGCTCGCGAGTGGTCGCCGAACATCATCCGTCGTCTTGAGGAGGCAACAGGCCTCAATGTCCGAGCATCCGGCTTCCCGGCCGAGATCGTCGATGATGAGCCAGAGGAGCCGGGCTACGAAGTGATTCCCCGGTCGTGAGGAGAGTTCAGGGAAGTAAGGAGAAATGTGTGCGGACGTTGGGTGAGTTGCCGGAGGTCATGACAGCACTCCATCTTCTGGGAAATGGCGGGCCGGAGATGTTGGTACTGCGTGATGATGTGCCCGTTCCAGTACTTGCCGAAGATGAGGTGCTAATTCGTGTCCGAGCCTGTGCCATGAACAACACTGACGTGAACACCAGAGTCGGTTGGTATTCCAAGATGGTTACTGGAGCGACGATGACCAGTGGTTTCGACGCCGAGGTGGGCGGCGATGCCGCCTGGGGCGGAAGTGGCCTCACGTTCCCCCGGATTCAGGGAGCCGATCCGTGCGGTGAGGTGGTCGCCGTGGGAGCAAGGGCCGATACCGAACTGCTTGGTCGACGGGTGTTGGCTGATGGGTGGATCCGGGATCCTGCCAACCCATCTGATCGTTCGAAGGCCCAATATCTTGGATCTGAGCGCGACGGGGGCTATGCGCAGTACTGCGCCATCCCAGAGCGCAACGTATACGCCGTGGATCCGAATCGAGACGAGTCGCTGAAGCTGACTGACGCCGAGCTGGCCTCGTTTCCATGCTCTTGGTCAACAGCGGAGCACATGCTGACTCGCTCTGCGGTGACGGCAGCCGACATCGTGGTGGTTACTGGAGCCTCCGGCGGGGTGGGCACCGCGCTGGTGCAGCTGGCCAAACTCCGTGGCGCTCGGGTGATAGCCGTGACAAGTGCGACCAAGATGGGCGCCCTCGACGCTATGGGTGCTGACGTCTGCGTGGATCGAGCCTCGGTTGACTTAGCGCAAACGGTAGCCGCAGCGGCTGAAGGTCTGGACGGGGGAGAGGTCGACGTTTTGGCCGATGTAGTTGGTGGACCGGACTTTGCGCCACTACTTGAGGTGGTGAGACGCGGCGGGCGTTATACGACGGCTGGCGCAATTGCCGGTCCGGTCGTCGAACTGGACCTCCGTACGGTCTATTTGAACGACCTCGACTTATTCGGCTGCACTGTCTACGAGCCTTCGGTTTTCGAGGCGCTGGTCGGTTACATCCAACGGGGGGAGGTACGGCCGGTGGTGGCAGCCGTTTTGCCATTGGCTGACTTCCATGAGGCACAACAGGTATTCACAGAGAAATCTCATGTGGGGGCGATGGTTGTCGAGATCCCCTGAGTCGAGTGGTCGGAACTGAAGTTCAGATCCGGCTCCGTTAGACCACTGGTGGCTTGTCAATATGAAGTGGGGCGTAGAAGTCTAGATTGTCCCTTAGGAGCTCGAAACAGTTCTGGTCGGTGTCCGGAAGTTCGCCCTCGTGGACGCCGACCGGGTCAGTGCGTGAGCCCCAACGCAACGCTATGGATCCCCAGGTGACGCCACCGCCGAAGGCGGTGAGTATGACGTGGTCACCGGCCTTGACCCGACCAGCGTCGAGGGCATCACTAATGGCCATTGGGATTGAAGCGGCCGCAGTGTTGCCGAGGTTGTCAATGTTGACGAACACACGACTGCTGTCGATGCCTAGGCGTCGGGTGGCTGAGTCGATGATTCGGGCATTGGCCTGGTGCGGAACCACCAAATCGATGTCATCAGTAGCTAGACCAGCTCGCTCCACTACGCGGGCCGCCGAAGCCGAGATCCCCTGAACGGCGATCTTGAATACCGCCTGGCCTTCAAAGTGGAGCCCGAATACTGCTGGATCGTTGGTGAACGAAGGTTCGCCTCGTGAACCCATGGAGCGGATCAGCATGGTGCCGCCCTTACCTCCATCGGCGCCAAGGTCCACGGCAAGAACGCCGTCTCCGTCCGATGACGGTTCGAAGACTGCAGCACCCGCACCGTCACCAAACAGAATGGCCGTGCCGCGGTCGCGGTAATCCATTGCATAGTGAAGCTTTTCTGCACCCACGAGCAGGACTCGTTCGGCGAAACCTGATTCGACCATGCCGGCCACCACTGAGGTGCCGTAGACAAAGCCCGAACACGCGGCATTGAGGTCAAAGGCGGCGGCGTTGGTGGCGCCGATCCGATCTTGCACCATGGCGGCCACACTGGGACAAAGAAGTTCTGGGGTACACGTAGCGACGACAACCAAGTCAAGCTCACTAGCTTCAAGACCAGCACAGGCCAGAGCCCGAAGCGCTGCTAGTTCTGCCAAGTCAGTATTTTCGACGTGACTAAGTTGGCGGTTCCTAATTCCAGTCCGCTCTACGATCCACTCGTCGCTGGTTTCCATAAAGCGTTCTAGGTCGGCGTTAGATAGAGAAATAGGGGGAACGCATTTCCCCCAACCAGTGATCGTGGCGCGACGGGCCATAACCATGATTCCTAGCACGAACCCGTTCGGGTCTCGGCGTTGGCTATACGCATTGCCTGATCAAGACGTACTGTGTTCAGCGGCTTGGTCACTTAAGGCCTGGTAGGAGAAAGCCTGAGCTAGTGAGTGTTATTGGCATAGCTAGTTGGTTCAGTGCAGGCGTTCAACTCGTCCAAACATTTTGGCCCGTGGCAATTGTTCTAGATATCCGACGATCATGGCTTGTGCGCATGATGCGGAGCGATGGTGGTGCGTTGATAGTCAGTAAATAGCCGCCTGTTGAGGCCGCCTTCATCAAGAAGGATTGGATCAGGTCCGAGCAGATTCCATAATCTCTTGCCGGCCAAGTTGATCTAATGGATAATTAATTTATTGCTCCAGGTGATGGTGGAGTCAGAACAAGGAGTGGTTGCTATTTCCGAACATATGCCCACAACTGTTGAGGAAATCTCTAGCAGCTGGTTGACAGATCAACTGCGAACCTCTGGTCTCATTACGAATGGGGAAGTATCCGCCATTAGTCACTCTCAGGTTGGACAAGGTGTGGGCCTTATGTGCCTCCTACACCAACTAGAGCTCGACTATGAGGGGAGCGAGGTTCAGGCTCCAAGATCTTTGATAGCCAAAACTGCTGTATCGGATCTGGCAACGCGCGAGATGGCTAGAACCTTCAAATTTTACGAGAATGAAGTCAACTTTTATCGCACGGCAGCAAACATCAGCCCAATGCGCACACCAAGATGCATAGCAGTTGAACACGACAAGGCTACAGATGACTTCATACTTATTCTTGAAGATCTATCTGATTGCTCTACCTATAGTCAGGTTGATGGCTGTCCACCTGAGATAGCAAAAACAGCGATAGCTGCACTGGCCAAGCATCATGCGGCATTCTGGGAAACAAGTTTGTTCGGAAGCCAGCTTGAATGGGTGCCGAAAGGTTGGGAGCCGCCAATACCGCAGTCAATTCAGGAAGGGGTTAGGGGCGGACTTGATAACTTCATTAATAGTTTTCGGGACCATCTTGATGAGCACATTATTTCGCTGTGCTCGCGTTTTCCCGACGTAGCAACAGAGTTGGTTGACTTCAGTGGACGACCGTTAACGTTTGTTCATGGTGATTTCCATGTGGGAAATCTATTTTTTACTGATGACGAAGTAATTGCCTTTGATTGGCAGTTTCCTTTACATACCGTTGGCGCGTATGACCTCGGTTATTTCATCAGTCAGAATCTGACTGTGGAGGATAGGCGCGAATGCGAAGAAGACCTGATTGGGATCTACCACGATTCCCTGGTTCGAAATGGCATCGAATACCGAAGAGAGCAGTTATTGGAAGACTATGAACGCGTGCTACTGATCTGTTTGATGCCGCAAATCCTTGCTGGTGGCGGGATGGAGTTGGCCAACGACGAAGCCAAGAAACTCGTGATAGAGCGGCTTAACCGTGTTACCTCAGCGATACATGACCATGGCGCTGGATCGTGGATGCCATAGATAGGGCCGGCCACAGATGAATCCTCAGGAGCACAACGAATCTCATCGGTTGACAGCTTCGGGAATACCTCTTAAGCCCACTTACGGTCCAGAGGATTTGCCGGAATCTGTGCGTCGGGGCGTCGAAAGTAGCCCAGGTTCGCCGCCGTTTACACGTGGCGCTTATCCAGAGATGTATAGATCGAAACTCTGGCGCATATTTCAGCTCAGTGGATTTGGCGACCCGACCGACATGAACGAGAGGCTCAAGTTTCTTCTCGAAGCTGGAGAGACAGGGATAATTGTCAAACACGACCGGATGACTGATGATCATCTTTACGATGTCGATCATCCAGAGATAGAAGAGAGACGTGAGGATGTCGGCCTCACGGGGACCGTCACGGTCGGACTGCGTGACTATGAAACGATTATGGATGGGATCCCGGTCGGTGACGTCTACTGCAAGCCTGGTGGCGGCGTACCACAATCTGCCCCTTACACGCAGTCCTGTTACTGGTCAGTTGCTTCAAAGCGAGGAATTCCGCTAGATGCAATTTCGGGAACAGGACAGAGTGACTTTTTCCTTACCTATCTCGGATGCCCGATGCGTGAGCAGATTCCTCCTAAGGCAGCTCTCAGATTCAATCTGGACTTAATTGATTGGTGTACAGAGAGAATGCCTCGATGGGTGCCAGTTTCAATAGCCGGTTACAACGGGGCTGATTCCGGCTTAACGGCGCATCAAGAACTGGGCGCAGTATTTGCTAACGCGATCGAATATATAGACGGAACACTGGCGCGTGGCAAATACGGTATTGATGACTTTATACATGGAATAGGAGGAGTGAACTTCCGCACCTCTATGGACATCATGGAGGATATTGCGAAGCTCCGGGCGGCGAGAAAGATCTGGAGTGATCTGCTTCAAAACCGATATGGAGTTACAGACCCTGCAAAACTTCGACTCAGGATACATGTAGTAACTGCGGGCAGTTCTATGACCTATCAGGAACCGCTGAACAACATAGTTCGTGGCACGGTGATGGCTCTTGCCGCAGTTCTTGGTGGTACTCAGTCGTTAGGTGTCTCGGGCTACGACGAGGCCATGTCAATCCCGAGCGACCACGCTCACCTGATGTCAATCCGAATCCAACAGATTCTTCAGGAAGAGACGAACCTAGAAGCCGTAGCTGACCCTCTTGGCGGATCGTATTTTCTTGAAAACCTTACGGAAGAGTTGGAAACTCGAGCTCTTGACTTTCTTGCGGAGATTGAAGGTCGAGGCGGTTTTGTATCAACAATCGAAGACGGTTGGCTCATGGATCAGGCCAACGATGCTCAGATGAAGGCGTTCGCCCAGATCGAAACGGGCGAGAAGGGGATAGTGGGTGTTAATAGCCATCTTGTTTCAGATCCAATAGTCGATGTTAAGGCTTTCGAGGGCCGTTCTGGACAGGAGGCGTGGGATAACGCTATGAGTCGGTTGACGGAGTTGCGTCGCACCCGAAGCAAGAGAGAAGCAGACCGTGCAGTTGCCAGTCTCTGCAGCCAGTTGGAGTCTGAGGAAAATGTAGTACCGGCCGTCATGGATGCCGTGCAAGCAGATGTGACGATCGGTGAGATCGGCGACAGCTTCAGAAAGACTCTGGGGAACTGGACCCCTTCAGCGAGCATCTGGAGCTAGGTGTTCCATGAGTGGAGTCCGAGTCCTGATCGCGAAGACCAGTTTGGATGGACATTGGCGCGGTACCTCTGTGGTGGCGAGGGCGCTCCGAGATGCGGGCTTTGAGGTTATTTATGCTGGAGAGATGCGGTCTCAAGAAATCGTAAATGCCGCCAAAGACGAAGATGTTCAATTGGTTGGACTAAACATCGGGGGAAGAGTTGAGGTAGCAATTCGAATAGTCAAAGCTCTTGAAGACGCCGGTTTGGGTGATTTGCCTGTGATGGCTGGTGGAACGCTTCCAGAGACGGCCATACGTTCTTTAGAGGAGCAGGGAGTCACGTGCTTTCCGCCAGGTAGCTCTTTACGGGACATAGTAGACACCGCTGAAAGTCTGACTTCGCAGGCGCCCTGAGGGAAAAAGAGGCGCGAACCATTGTCTAGACGCTGGTCTGATTCCACGATCTGTGATGCGATTAGGCGTAATGCGTCTCGCCTTCAGAGCCACCCTGCGATAATCGAACGAGATCCATCCGGATACCGACTGGAAATCTCCTACAAGGAGTTGGACCGATGCGCGAATTGCGTTGCCAATGGCCTGCTAGCTCTTGGAGTTGTAAAGGGAGACGTTGTTGGACTGAGTAGCCGAAACTCTGTCCTTGCCCTTATTACTTATTACGGAGTTCTTCGAACGGGCGCGACCTTTGTAGCAATCGATCCATCGCTAACGGCACGTGAAGCGCGCAATCTCGCAAATCAAGTGAAACCCAAGGTTGTCATTGGGGAAGATTGGACGCTTGAGAGTACATGTGAGTTTGGTGAATCCGCCGAAATCCAGTTGAGCCTTCGAGACAATTCAGACATCGATCCCGCCTCCCTGGCATCGGTGGAGGCTTTCGTTGCTACTAAGTCGTCAATCGATCCGGAAATCAGCATCGGTGAGACTGACGTGGCGCTAGTGGTCTTCACCAGCGGCACCGAGGAGATGCCGAAAGCGGTTCAGATCCCCCACAGGAATTTCATGATTGCTACGACGCCTTCGTGGCTTATCGACAGTTACATACTGCCGTCAGACAGATTTCTTCTGCTGGCTCCCATCTACACAATGGCAGGTATTGGCACTCCAACAAACCTGCTATCAGTGGGAGCAACTGTCGTGATTACGTCAGGAAGTAGCCCGGATCTAGTAGCAGAAGTTATTGGCGAAGAGAAGATAACTAATACATCACAAACACCTACGTTCTATAGGCGGCTAGTTGAGTGCAGAGCGTTTGATGAAGCAGATTTCTCCTCGCTCCGTCATTGCCACCTGTATGGAGGCCAGATTCAGGCCGATGTTGTGAAGCGCATAACGGAGAAAAACAGGAATCTCGAGTGGGCGGTCTATTGGGGTCAAAGCGAGTTGACTCAGTTAGGAATTTCAGGAACTTTCTCCTCTCTTGGAGATATCCCCCATGGGGATCTGCGATGGATCGGTCGACCGATGCAAGCACTTGAAATTCGGGTGGTGGATGAACTGGGTCAAGATTGCGATGAGGGTGAGTTGCTTTGCAAGTCGCCAGGGATTATGGCGGGTTATCTGGGGGATTCGGAACAAACAGACCGGGTAATGAGCGATGGGTGGCTTCACACTGGCGACATAGTTCGTGTTGACGAAGAACTGAATGTCTTTTTTCTTGATCGCAAGAAGGAGATGATCAAAACAGGTGGGATGAATGTCTCATCTGCTGAAGTGGAGCGCGTTCTCCGTGAACATCCTTCGGTCAAGGATGCTGCGGTTGTCGGACAGCCGGATGACGACTGGTCAGAACTTGTATTCGCTTTTGTGCAACCAGTCGAAGGAGCGGAGATCTCAGAAGATTCCTTGAAAACCCACTGCAAAAAGTTCCTAGCTCCATTCAAGTGCCCGAAGATCTACAGAGTCATTGGCGGCTTACCTCTTGATGATCAAGGAAAAGTGCGGAAAAAGGAGCTCCGAGAGTCCGTCGAGTAGGAAACAACCTTTTAATTTGCCGATCAACTATTCGAATCCTAGGGAGGTAGATCTTGTCTGAAGATCGGAAGACTGCGGTGATAACTGGAGCAGCTGGGGCCATCGGAGGTGCTATAGCTCAACTGCTCGTCGAGGGCGGATGGGAGGTAGTTGGCCTCGACCTCAGAAAGGGCGAGTCTTCCTCCATCGCATGGGTGGTGGCTGATGTAACTGATAGCGAACAGATGGAAACAGCCGCGAAAAGTCTCGACCGATGTGACCTCTTAGTCAATGCAGCAGGGTTTGGGGACCGTGCACCAGCAGCGGAAATGACACCAGCTCAGTGGGAGAGCGTTATCTCCGGGTGCCTTAGCGGGACCTTCTACTCATGCAGAGCTTTTTTCACACAGCTGGCTGCTGGGGGAGGGGTAATAGTCAATATTGCCTCTGCAGCGGCCACCAATGCGTTGGCCACGCATGCCAACTACTGCTCCGCTAAAGCCGGAGTAGTTGCCCTAACCGAAGTCTTGGCTCTTGAGTGGGCCAAAGAGGGGATTAGGGTTCTAGCGGTCAGCCCTGGGTTTGTTGCGACGCATAAGCAAAAATTGGGCTTTGAGACGGCCCCCAAACTCCTTGGGGGCATAGAGGCTGGCACGCCGATGGGTCGATTGGCTGAGGTTGCCGAGATAGCTGAAGCTGTTGTCGGTCTGGTTGGTTCGCAGTTCTCATATTTGGCTGGAACAAATGTTGTTATTGATGGCGGTTTCAGCACAGATGGTGGACGTTCGCAGCTCTTTGCGGCATACGAATAGTTGCCGAGAGATGATGATCGCGACACATGAGCCGTTGGTTCGTGTGGGCACTAGGAAACTTTGAAGCTGGGAGCCTTCACTATCAACGAGGTTCTTGTCCTTAGGTGCCGGTTCCTCGGGCTATTCATTCCTTGAGGTCGGTTGCCCAGGACTGGCTTTACTTCTAGTTCGATCGACCCTGAGATTCCAGTTCTGTCAG
>MDTE01016952.1_pt1 | contig 19754 bp, 14 predicted proteins | sample 811231 | NCBI WGS metagenome assembly MDTE01 (sample SAMN05326651, study PRJNA326480) | marine metagenome | isolation source: seawater | place: Indian Ocean: Red Sea | collected 2010 | reverse complement strand
TTTCGGCTTCTATCTTAATATCTTCTAGTTCAGGATTATTTGACATACTTAAATATATATTCTATATTTTTTTTAAAAAAAAGATAATTACTAAAAAAATTACAAGAAAACACTAATGATATAATACACAATAAAGAAAATTACCATAGCAATGTATAAGTAGTACTGTGTGTTTACAGTTTTGAATACATTACCCATAATAAATTTCTTCGCGTCTTTGTGTGCTAGAACATAAAACAAACAAGTAATCATAACTGCTTTTAAAACAGTGTTCATTGATGTAGCTTTTTCAGCTACCTCTTTATTTGAAAAGTGTTCTATTTTACCACCAAAGAATGCTTCATTTGTTGTTTCAGGTGTTTCACTATCGTCGTCGTCATCATCATCTTCATCTTCGTCAGTTGATTCTTCGGTATCAACATCGGGTGGTGGTGGAGCTGCGGTTGTAGCTTCTGGAGATGGAGGTGGTGATGCTGAATTTGGTTCTGACTGGTTGTCTCTTTCTTCATTTCTATTATTTTCAGCTTCTTCTGGGTCAGATGTATCGGAGGATGATGAACCAGTTTCTTCACAGAGTATTCTTCCGTCGTTTGTATGTATACACTGATTTGATCTATCTTTCATATTATCCTGGGAATTGTTTGAAAATCCTTCTATAATAGGTGCTCCAAAATCACTTAACATATTATAGAATAAATGTAGAAAAAAAATAAATTTATTTTATTAATTATTACTAATGGATAAGCACTTAATTGCATTGTGTGTTATTTTGACACTTTTGTTTTTAGCTATAATATATTATCGTCGTAATAAAGAGGTAGAACACTTTCAAACAAATTATCTAAAGGATTTTCACAAATATCTTGATACTTTGAAGCAACATAATTTAAAAAAAAGAGATGAAAAAACAAAGGTGCAAGAAGAAAAAAATAAAAAATATATTTCATCACGGAAAATGAAAGATGAGAAAATATTGATTACCGGGGCAACAAGTGGAATAGGTTATAATATAACTAAATTTGTAACAAAATATAAATGCCCAATATTTATTACTGGTAAGAATATTGAGACTCTTAAAAAATTAAAAGAAGAACTAGAAGAATTCACAAAACCAGTTTACTTTGCTAAATTTGATTTAACAAAAGAGAAAAATATCGAAAAACTTTATAGACAGGTAAAAAAAGAAATGGGTATACCAACTATTCTTTTTAATTGTGCAATATTTACCAAAGGTTCAGCGTATATTTCTACCAAATCAGCTGAAGATTGGAAAAGAGAAATAGATTTAAATATTAAAGCAACAATAATTTTATCGCAGAGGATCGGTTATGCTATGTATTTAAAAGAAAAAGGTAGAATTATTCTTTTCTCTACATATAAATCCAAAAATGCTAAACCAAACTATATTTATCCCGATAAAATAGTGACTGAACATATGATTGAAAATTTCTCAAATGTATATTCTGATGAGATGCATGATTACAATGTAGGTATTACTTGTGTAAGAATAGATGAAAATTTAAATAATGATAATAGTAGAATATTAGGTGTTAAGGTTTCAAATTCGCCTATTCAAAAATCTATACTCAACGCCTTTTTTTCTTCTCCTAAAAAAATTATGCCCGTAATTGATTATGTTGTAAGAGCGCCTGTTAAAGAGATTTCTGGTAAAGTTATCTCAACTAAAAATTTTATTGAAAACCGCGAACTTATGCCTATTGTAGCACCTAATAAATTAGTAAATCATGCCGACCTTTATGATAATGTGGTGTATACAAAAACAATACCGAGAGATAAAGAAAATGAATTTATTACTTTGACCAAGCAAAATCCATATAATCCCTCTCCCAAGGTTGAAAAATTTCTAATGAAAGGGATAAAGAATTTTAATAAATTTAATACTATTGGTAAATACGATATGATACTTGACAATGTAATTTCTAAAAAATTAGGTGTAGATCGCGAACAAATAGTATTTTTTAAAAATGAATATGAGGCTACAAAGCGATTATGTGAATTATTTCTTTCAAAGGGAAGTCATGTAATATCTACAAGTCCTCCTTGGGTATATCTTGAACTCTGCACAGTCGAAAATAAAGCTGAACTGGATTTAACGACATTAGATAATAGAGGGGATAAGATGTTAGGTATAAGGTATGATTTTATTAATATAGGACCAAAAACAAAGATTTTATTTTTGGGATCTCCTAATCATGTAAGTGGACAGACTATTAAGAATGATCTTTATTGGAAACATTTTTTTAAAAATTTACCGGATAATGTTATTTTAGTTATAGACCAACGCTATGAAGAATTTGTATTTAAAACTAAGGAACTTGACAAATCAAAATCAACTGCTATAAATCCATTAAAGTTGTTAAAGAAAAATAGTAATATTATTATATTCAGAAGTTTTAATAATTTTTACTCAGTAGAAAACTTGGAACTATGTTATTTTGTTACTAGTAAAAAAATTGCTGAACTTTTTAAAAACAGCCAAGTTATAAACCCCTTGGATAAATTTAGTGAAAATTTGGCATTAACCGTTATAGATGACCCCTACTATGAAGAAACTAAAAAGAAGATCCAAAACGAAAGACAAAGAATTATGCGTGCGTTAACTAAATCAAATATAAATTATTATGAGTCTGATACAAACTTCTTTCTTGTTGAAACAAATTCAAAGCGCGATATAATTATGGCTGAATTGGAAAATGATGGAATTATTTTATATAATTCAATGGAAGGATATAATGATTATTGGACACTGCCATTAGGAGTGGAGGAAACAAATGATAAAGTAATTGATATTTTGAGATACGATAATTTGGAACATAATTAGTTACAAAACATAATTATGACACGGAACATAATTAGTTAATTATATCTTCAAACGTTTCCATCTGAAAATATATCATAATTTTATCTAAAGTTGTTTGTTTATCTTTTTCAACAGATAAATCATATCTGGTTTTAGCTTCCTTAATTTCTTTAGGTATTTGTGACTTATTTTTTTCTTTATTTTCTTCTTCAACACTTGTTAAATATTTGTTATACATCATGCTAAAAATATTTCCAGGCATTATTAATAATAAAAGAATTTTTTTAAATTATAATGTTCTTAGACAAGAATTTCTTAAGTCTCTTTTAGTTTTTAATAATCCTCGACCCGGTTCTAAAAATCTAAGCTCTGAATTGAAAGTTATTGGTTCGCACATATTTTCATAATATGTCCACCGTGCTGGATGACCTCGGGAACAGTCATTCTCATCGCGGCAAGGTGGAACAGGATTTACAAACTCACCAAATGAAGCCCCCCAACCTTGAGCAAATCCTTCTGAAGGATATTTATTTAAAAATATAGATAATAATACTATTTGAACTATTATAATAAAAATTAGTAGTATATTCAATAACATATACAATACGCTTATATTTAAAATAAATTTAATTAATTAATCTAGTAGTTTCATTAACATATCAAAGCGTTGGTCTAAAATATAAACCTTAGACTTTATTTTGTTAAAACTTTCTGTAAATTTAGAAGAAGAGTAGGCATTACCAAACCACTGAGCACTATATTCGTTTTTTAGCTTTTGTAATTCATTCATTTCCTTTTCTATATCTAATAATGCATCTTTGATATAATCAATACATTTAGAGACGGCTTCACAAACAATTCTCAATGAATTTGTATTAATCTTAGATATATAGCTGGTAATAATATCCATTTTAAATTTAATATCAAGATCGGCAAAAAGACGTTCGCAATCAGTTCCATAATCTTCCGTAATAATACCTAAACGTGTAATAATTGAATTTGATGTTCTATTAATGGTTTGTGACGCCATTTCTTTTCCAATAAGAAGTGAAGAAGCTGTAATTAAAGTTTCCATGTTATTAAATACAAACAAAATAAAACTATATCATTTTAATAAAATAAAATATAATTAGCTGATATCTATTATGAATATGATTTATTCTAGTAATCGTCATTAACAATCTACAAAATAATCGGGGGTGAGATGTGACACCTGAACTAAGACTTCACTATTTCTTTCAATAGGAGCTCCATCAAAAGGATAACTTGGCTTAATTTTTTTTTTATCAAATAATTTTTTCTCACAGGTAATTAAGTTATAATAAACATTATGAGTAATATAAGTATTTTCTATCAAAGCGTTTTTCTTTATAACTTTTAAATACTCAGTCATTGTTTTCTCAGACCGTTTATACTCTGTTTCAAATTTTCCCTTTTCAAATTTTTGGGTGCGCATTTCACTTGAATAAACTTTTGTTTTATCCGGGTCTACTCTTATAGCGATATAATGAGGAAACAAGTGGGTGAATTTTGTAAATATGTCATCGTAATTTTGATACAACTCTTGTTTATGTTTTTCATAATCCAATTCCAAACTATCACCACAAAACGGTGCTCTAAAAAATATGTAGGGGTGAATTTTACTTCTACCAAAATCTTTTCCTTCCTCATAAAGTTTTTTCCCTGTTTTTAAACCTGTTTTTTTCAAGTCTTCACCCGAGCTTGGAGGTGTAAAGAAAGTAACTATCAAAACCCCCTTTTTTACATGGGGGTGTAGAATAGTGACTTTATCATCACTATATTTAATATCTGAATCGAGAATTTTTTCGGACATTTAAGGGGAGTAATAGTTAATAAATTAAATTCTAGTGAATATGTAAATCAATTTTGTTTTAAACTAACACAGTTCTACCAAACTATATATGTTACATGAAAATCTGGTTTAAAACTATTCTTATGTATAAATACAGGTAAATTTTATGGAGAGTAGTGAAATAATTGGTTATGTTGCTTCTGTCATGTATGTAGTATCATTATTTCCAGAAATTTACATAGTTCATAAAACAAAACAATGCAATTTAACTACATATTTTTTGCTTTTTCAGATTTTCACTACAAGTCTATTTATATCATACGATTTGCTTATGGACTTGATGCCTCTATTACTAGCAGATTGTTTATTAATGTTAGAATTATTTTACTTAATAGGTTTTAAGTTTTTTAAAAAGAAAAAAAAAGTTAAAAATATTAGAAGAATAGAGATTTCACATGTTTAGCATTGTTTTTGTATTTCCCCTTTCTCTAAAAATATTGGAGTTAGCACTCGCCTTTCTTGCTTATATAAAAATAAGTAATAAATTAGTGTGTATGAAGGTAACAAAAGCCAGAATATGTTAACCCACATAAATGCTCGTTGAGAAAGCATAATTCCGGCTGGGAAACTGGCGTTATTATAGTTTACATTATTTGGATCATCCATCTGAATGAAATATTCTACCATATAGAGTAAACTATTCATAACCTGGCTTCCCATAGCAATACCCATAGTAATTAAGAATTCATTGTTATTTCCACGCGCATAGTTGTATACGGCGAAAAGTGAAAACATACCACAGAAAAGCGCGTGTGAACTCTCAACTACTCTACTCCAATCATCTGTTGTAGACATATATTCGCGGTCTGCCCAAGCGGCATATGTAGCATAAAAAAGTTCCGAAAAATAATTTGGTATGACATTCCAAAATTCATATTCATTTGTCCAAACAGTTTGATTAAGTCTTATAAGCTGCCTACTGTAATTTCCTACCCATTTGTAATTACCGATATAAGCGGTTTCCCATAAAAATCCTGTGACTATACTAACTATAAACCAAGAGTATGAAAGCATATTCATAGTTTGAAGACCTGTGCATACACGTCTCACGAAATAACCTCCTAGAAATATAAAAATAATTTCAAATATTCCAAGCACAATACCAGTTACCATTTTGTTTACTTTTTATTCTCTTTATTGAAAACCTTTTAAATAAAAAATTAAATTAATTAAGGGTCATTTATACTGTTTAAAGAACTTATGTTGTTTTAAAAGATGGCTAGTAGGTCAACGATGATCATTCTAGTTTAATAAAAAATATTTAATATTTATTTATTTCCTAACTTTACAATTATCTAGAAATTTTTATTTACATTATCTTTTTCAATTACAGAAGGAAATCTCTCTGATTACCTCCAAACAAATCACTCCTAGTAACGGAATGTTCATCGGAACCACAATTTGACCTCCCCTCAAGTTCTGCGAGCTGACGTCTCAGAGCGGCAATTTCATCCTCCTTTGATTTCTGAACTTGAGCTTCTACAATTTCTGACTGGCGTTGAAGTGTCGCCTGTGACTCATTATTGATAAACTGGACAATCATTTCAAGTTCCTTAATTACTTTAAGATTACCATTAAACTGGGTTGTGCTGAAACTGTGTGAAACTCCTTCTGTAGTAAAAGTGCCACCTTGATTATAACTTCCACCTCCACCTCCTCGAGTTAGTCCACCTCCACGTGTTTGACCCGAAGAACCACCTCCTCTATACAAAACCTTCTGTTCAGTAAGAATTTGAATTTTCAAAATAATCTTATTGCTTTTACCAGTGTGTGATGCCGCCAAACCATGCCTCATTTCAGCTTCTGTAGGAACAGCATAAAACAATCTGGTTGAATTGTCTCCACCAATCAAACTATCAATCCGCATTGAACTGTCAAACGGAATAATTAGGTTATTATTATTGATACCCTTTTTAAGTGTAATTTTTGTTCCATTATCAAAATAAGCATCGACAATCTTAAAGTAATTTTTATTTCCAGGAAAGTTGTAACTACTAGTAGGGTTGCCTCGGATTACAATTTCTGGAAAACACTTGTCGGGGAGAAGGACCGCATGAACGCCATTCTTGGACGCCATTTTGCTCTTGTCTCCACTTGGTTTGAGCGCAGGAGTAAATTCTTCACCATCCTTATCGGTAATATTTACATTTACTCGCATATCATTGAATACGGTAAAGCGGTTGTCCATACCAAGATCCCTCATGCGTTCACTATGGATTTTGAATGAGCAGTCAGAAATAAAGCTTGTTGGTGAAGCAATCTCACTTAGACGATGTCCTTGTGCGCTAGGATTAATATTTTTTACGCAATAATCGCATAGGACAATACCATCATTGTGAATTAATCCATACCATTTTGACGAACTTTCAAAATTGGACGCGCAGCATCTCCCTTGCTTAACAATATTTTCCACTGAGAATTCACTAGTATCAACGCCTCTTCCAAACTGGGATTCAACTGAGCTTGCCATTGTAGTGAAATTTAGTGAACTGTAATGAAGTTTACTGAAGTGTAGTGTATTTGAGCTGGTGCTAATTTGTTCTAAAATATATAAATAAAATGATATCAATTTTGTAAATAAATTAAGCTATAATAGATCTAAAAAATTATACTATTTAAAGAAGTATTATACTTTGTTTTAAATTTATTTATAGGACATTTAACTTAAAAATGTAATCTACAATTTTTATGACTTATCCTCCCAATCCTCCGCCGATAAATTACGAAGATGAATTATACAATTCAAATAACGAAGAGACCCCGCTCTTAGAAGATAACACTAAATTAGCAAAATTATATTCAAGAAATTCAAAAAAAAAGGTGGTAAGAAATACGAGACTATCCATTTTGGCAAAATGTAGTTGTTGCGCTTTTTTGACATTGTTTTTACTCATATCACTAAATTTAGTATATTTTTCGTTTTCAGTAAATAATCAGATGCATTTAAGTTTCAGTAATAGTGATACAACTAATCTTACGGCTACTTGGGTATCGCTTTTTAATCCTAATAATAAACCATTATATTTAGAAGTATATGATAGTAATTTAAGTGTAAGTAACCTTATTCAAGCAACAGTTACTTACTATTGTGCTCCTGGATCATTATCTAGATATATTATGGAGGCTACAATTAACACCGAAAATTACAAATTTCCTATTCAATATAGAATAAACTCAAGAGATTTTGTTTCAAATTATTATACTGCTACTTTACCTACACAAAATAATAGTAAAAACTTAATTATTTATGCCGATATGGGTTATTTATTTGATTACGCAGCACATTCTATACATAATGAAGTAGATACAGGGAATTATGATTTAATATTTCATGTAGGTGATATTGCTTATAATATGGATTGGTATTTTGGCACAGTAAGCGATCTATTTTTTTCAGAAATAGAAGGATTTTCCTCAAAAATCCCATACATGGTTGTTCCAGGTAACCATGAAAATGCCAATAATTTCTCATTTTATAAAAATTTATTTAATATGCCTGACAAAAATGAGTATGATAATTTGTTTTATTCACTAGATATTCCTCCAATTAAAATGATAAATATTAATACTGAAGCTTACTACTTTAAGTCTCTTGAACCTACTATTGAAACGCAATATAACTTTATAATTAATGAATTAAATACAACTGACAGGAAGTTATTCCCTTGGTTAATTGTCACGGGACATCGACCTATGTATTGTTCATCAGATGACAATGATGATTGCGTTTCTTGGAAAAAGGATAAACTTAGATTAGCCTTGGAAAGTGTTTTTTACAAATACAATGTCACACTATTTATTTCGGGACACGAACATAAATATGAACGGGTCTGTCCCGTTTTTAATGGAGTGTGTCAAAATACATCAAGCATTTATAATTACAAATTAAATGGATTGTTACCTATTCATATTATTACTGGAGCAGCTGGAAATATAGAAGGTCTTGGTGGATTTAACAAATCTCCAAATAATTTTTCACTTGTTAGAATTAAAAATTACGGTTATGGCACTTTACTTGCTAATTACAGCCAATTAAATTGGAAACAAAAGGGATTAGATATGAATGTTTTAGATGAGTTTACAATATTTGCCTAGACTATTTTAAATGTAAAATTGATTAAAAGTTTTATCATTTTATTAAATTAATCTTAGCTTTTACGCTATTAAGAAATGAAAGTCACCTTTCTTGGAACAGCTGCTGGTCAACCATCACTTGATCGCAACACCACCGCAATTGTAGTAGAAATAGACAATAGTGAATTTATTTTGGTTGATTGTGGTGAAGCTACATTTCATCAATTTATGCGCTCACCTCTAAAAATATCAAAGTTGAATTCAATATTTATTACACACATGCATGGAGACCACGTTTTTGGACTTCCGGGACTAATGTGCACACTGAGTGGGAACCGCACGGAACCTCTAACAATTCATGGTCCAAGGGGAATAAAAGATTTCTGCAAAATTTTTGACAAGAGTATCCACTCATTTAAACTTACTGTGTATGAATATGGTGACAATTATAATGATATTTGTTTAATTAATATTGGTAATTTTAGTGTTCATGTTGAAAGCTGTCGCATTCGACATACAACTGATTGTTTTGCGTATTCATTTACTCAAAGGAAAATAAAAAGTAAGATAAATATTTCTAAACTTAATCCGGTCCTATCTGAATATAAAACCGAGATTGAGGAGTTAGGTTATTCGCCTGTAAAAACTCTCATCGGGAAGTTTTGTTCTATTAAAGATTTGAGTATCGAGTTTAAAAACAAAGTAAATGGGGAAAAAGTTATTGTTAAAGCTACAGACTACATTATAAATGAACCCGATTTTAAACTTGTTGTTGCGCTAGACAACTATAATTGCGAAAATATTTTCACGTATTTTAAAAAGTGTAATGTTCTCATACATGAATCTACATATTCAATTCTCTCGAATGAAACAGCAGAACAGATTAAAGAGACAACTAGGAAGGCAATTTCTTATGGACATTCTACAAGTCTTATGGCGGCAAAAAATGCTCAAAAAATGGATGCTGAGACCCTGATCCTGACACATTTTAGTAATCGATATGATATCAAAGATGGTAAAATGGTAGATGAAGAAAGTATAATAACAGCCTGTCGTGATGATGGATTTGACGGCAATATATTTGCGGCATATGATTTTAGCGTATTTAATTTTTAGAATTTCTTAAAAAATCATTAATGTTTTCGGAAATGTAAAACCAAGGTGTATATTTTATATTCTCTCGTGTGTATTCATTGGGTATATACGCACATTGCCTTGATAAAAAACTTCGTTCAAAATGCGGCATTAACCCAAGTATTCTACCATTTTTTGATACAACCCCTGCTATATCATTATGGGACCCATTAGGGTTTTGGGGATAGTCTTGTTTATTATTAGTCACATATTTCAAAACAGGAATAAAATTGTAGGAACCTTCAACATTATTATCAATAACTATTTTACCCTCTCCATGAGCTACCCACATACCAAAACAAGTTGAATTCATATCTTTAAAGAAAATATCTTGCGAAGATAAATTGCGTTTAACGTAATCTACTTCTAAAGTTGAAAATCGTGATTCAAACCTTCCCGAGTCATTACTTACTAAGTGAATATTATTTCCAAATACACCTAGCTTGATTAGTAATTGAAAGCCATTACATACCCCTATAGTAAATTTAGTATTATCTTCAAAAAACTCTATTAACCCGTTATGTATCTGTTCATTATTTTTTATTCTATTCGCCCAACATGCTGCACTACCCATTATATCACTAAATGTGAATCCTCCTACAAAAACTATACCATCAACTCGTTTTAAAACATCCGGATCCAGTTCCAATTTATTAAGATTATAATTTAATACATCAAAATCAGCAAGTTTAAAAAAGGCACCCATTTCAAGGTCACCATTGCTACCTTCATCTCTCAATATTAACACCTGTTTTCTAGAGCTAGATGTTTTGTAAAAAGAATTTTCTGGTGTTCTACTTAATTCATGTATTTTATCAAATACCTTTTTAGGAATATACCAATCTACTGGATTTGATATAAATATTTCTTTGTTATCAATATTTTTAAATAGAGTTTTTAAATATTCGGTTTCTTTATCGACACAAATTTTGCTAGATTGTTTTAGTTCAATATGTGTTGTTAAACTTTCATATGCTGCTTGAAACTCACTCAAAGGAAAATTAAACTCTTTAACATCACTACCGATAGTGAATGAGAAGTTCATTTCTAAGGATTTTCTAGACCAACCAACCATCTTATATGGAATATTTTTTTCACCTAGCAACGGTCTTAAATGTTCTATCCACTTTATGTTTGAAACTTCAATAACAACACCGGGTTCTTCACTAAACAAAAAGTTAATTATCTCTACCTCAGTATCAAAATTTCCACTTATGTTGACACCTTTGTAGCCTGAATAAGCCATTTCAAATATTGTGGTGAATAAACCACCATCACTGACATCATGAATTGAATTAATATCGTAATTTTTTAGCATGTTCTGTATTAGATTAAATACCATTTTAACGTATGTAAAGTTTATCTCACTAGGTAAACTAGTTCCATTTAATAATATATTTTTAAAATCTTGATCTATAAATTCTTGAGATGTTTGTTTTACTAAATTCTTCCAAAGAACTGATCCAAGTAAGCTAGGAGTTTTTTTATTGAAAGTAAATTCAAAATCTGTAAATGGGATATAGATAAGAATTGAAATCATGTCTTTTAAATCTGAAGTTCTACATCTATTTAAATTGGGTGAATAAGCATAACTTGTTACTACAACGTTACCTGGGGAAACTACCTCGGTGTATTTATACTCATTATCCGATATATTTACACTCATTGATAAACTATCTTTACCACCATCAATACCAACTCCTAATATTTTCATTGCTTCAGTGAGCTCCCTAGCAACAGTATACAATTTGCGCGCCTCACCGAGTGACTTATTCGCCCACATCCAATTTACAGAACATTTAATCTTCTCAATATCATTAATATATGCACCAGCAAGATTAGTTAACATCTCTACTAAAGAATATTGGGCTTGATGTTTTTCGGAAAAAAGTCCTATTAAAGGTTTCTCACCTATCGAAGAACAGCTACCTTTTACGTCATTGAAAGAAAAAGAATTAGCACTAAAATCAGCGCAGGGCACACCATAGGGACCAACACATTGCTGTTGTGCCACCAATCCAGTAACACTTCTATCTACCTTGGTTGTTAAAAATCGCTTACTACAAACATCTAAATCTGATAAAACCATTATAGCAGCATCTCTAAAGGTTTCTCTTGTTAATTTTAGATTAACATTATTCATGGTCTTTTCGGTAATAGTTTCATTTATTTTAGTTAATTCATACCGTTTTCTAATATGAGGATTTAAAATAGGTTCTAATGTAAAATCAACTACTTTTTCTTCTCTAAAATACACGTGCACACTACCAAAATTAACACTGTCTTTATCCCAAACCTCTCCTACAAAATCCGCAATAACATTCTCTTCTCTACAAGTTTCTAAAACTAAATTTACATTTTCAGGACTTACTAAAATAACACTGCTTTCCTGGAATTCGGAACACCAGATTTCAAGAGCTTCTATTGAGCTATCTCCTAGAGTTACCTTATCTAAATTTATAATTCCACCATTTGGATACACTATTTCTTTTAAAACATTAGCTAATCCTCCAGCACCTTGATCATGGATTGAATTAATCGGATTATTAATATTCATATTGCTTAATCTAGTAATTACCCTGTTCAACTTATTTTCCATTTGTGGGTCTCCTCTCTGCACAGCATCTCTAGAATTTTGCGTCATTTCGCTTTTATTGTCAATACTCGAATTAAAGCCACCTCCTAGTCCTATTTTATATACAGGACCTCCTAATCTAATTATTAAATCGCCTCCTTTTGGAAGCTCTTTATGTAAATTTTTATCTGAGATAACACCTATTCCTGCTGAGAACATAATTGGCTTTAAATACTCGTAATACTTACTATCTTTTTCTATACCGCCTATTCCTCTTGTGAAACCTCCAACTATTGGTTCACCTATTTTATTACCGTAATCAGAGGCGCCATTAGATGCTTCAATTAACATATCAATAGGAGCCATGTAGGGTGTTTGGAATAATCTACCTGTTCTATTTGTTTCACCCACACAATACCCTGCTAAACTTTGTTGTATTCTGGCGCCTTTTCCTGTGCTATGATTGTCTCTTATTCTTCCACCCACTCCAGTAGATGCTCCTTCAAATGGACAAATTAGTGTTGGAAAATTATGTGTTTCGGCGGTTAAAACTGGATTTGCTACCTCATTTTCAAAGTAGAATTCGTTTTTATCAACCTTGAGAACTTTTGTAAAATCTCCTTCAATAACGCTGGAATTGTCTGAAAATGCTACTAAACTATTTGATCCTTCTTTGTCTTTTACTAGAGTAGATTTAACCATTTTAAATAGCGATTCTGATTGTAAATTATCGTCAATCATATATTCTCCATTAAAAAACCAATGTCTTGAATGTTCGCTATTTGATTGACACAGGTCAAATAGTTCAATTAGATTTGGGTTTCTCCCTATTTTTTGATATAACCCTCTATAATATGCTAATTCTTGATCATCAAATGAAATACCAAATTCTTCTAATATTTCCATAATGTTATCGCATTCAAGAGAGATTTCCTTTTTGTAATCAAAATTTGTTTTAATTGTTTTAATACTTAAATCATTTAGTATATCCTCGATTGAATATTGCTCTTGAAGCATATTATCATATTCGATACTCGCATCTACAAATAATAATTTCTCAAATTTAATGATCCGAGAGATATATCTTAATACTTTATTTCTATTGAGAATATCAGTAGTTGTTGTATCAAAAACCGATTTAAAAGATTTAATTGGACCGATTACAATCTTTTCGCTTTTGTTATTCAAGTCTTGTTCAACTCTTGCTTTATCTACTCTAACTACTTTAAACATGCTATAAACTTCGCTTTCAATTTTTGAAGATATGTCTTGATGTTTATGCTTTGGATTAACAATAAAATCTAATATATAAATAATTTTAGTTTTATCTAAGCAATCATAAAAATAAATACGATCAGTTTTCATAGCAATTTTATATATAAAAACAGCAACTTTTAAATAAAAAAATATAAACTAAAATTTAAACTAAAATTTTTGTAGAGAGTTTGCGTTTACGTTTTTGTATGCATCTGGTTTCTTAAATTTATTCTCCTTATTATTTTCAGCATACACATACGCATACATGTATTCCAGCAGATTATCAAAGATATGTTGTAGTCCGAACATTAACTTATAAATTTAAATATAAATATAAATATAAATATATACGAATAAATATATTTGTCTTTATACCAATATATAAATAGATTGGGAATAATCCTTAGTCAAAACAAATTTAAGCATTCTTTTACTTAATATATCATAATTTCGTTATGGAAAAAATTATAATTATCGGAAGTGGTGCTCGTGAATGTTATATTTTAATGAAATTAAAAAGCTCTCTTCAGCAGAAAGAATTTGAATTTATCACAATCGGAACAAATATGAACCCGTATATGTTTAAACAAAGTAATTTTATTTACGTAGAAAACTATTCGTTAGATATAATTCTCTCACTTAGTGTTTTCAAAGAAGATGTTTTGATGGTAATTATTGGTCCAGAAGCACCTATTGTTAATGGTCTTGAAAATAATCTAAGAGACTTGAACATTTTTACACTTTCTCCTAGTAGCGAATTATCAATAATTGAATCAAGCAAAATATTTACAAGAACTTTAATCGATGAATGCGAAACACTTAATACTAAAAATCCTAACTTTTCCTTTATTAAAAAAGATGAAAATCAAACCGTCAACCGGGAATTTGTAGTTGATACAATACTTAAATTTAAGCGATTAATAAATAATGAGGTAGTTATTAAAAAAGAGGGATTATGTGGGGGAAAAGGAGTTTTTGTTGAAGGAGACCATTTTACAATAACTACAAGAGATGAGTTTATTGAAAGTTCCGTTATTAATGATATTACAGTTTACTTATCGGAAGAAAACAACAATGTTCTTTTAGAAGAGAAATTATTAGGTCGGGAATTTTCGCTTATGTCATTAGTAGATCAAAATGAAAATCTTCTACATTTTGACCCTATATTTGATTATAAAAGACTTGAAGATGGAAATCTAGGACCAAATACTGGAAGTATGGGTGCGGTATTACTAGATTATGAAAGGCAAAAAAGTATATTAGGATTAAGACAAATAAACGAAGCACAGAATGTAAATCAAACAGTTATCAAAGAATTGAATAAAAGAGTTGGAGGTAAATATAAAGGAGTTATCTACGGTAGTTATATACTTCAGCCCGATGGCACAATAAAAGTAATTGAATTTAACTGTAGATTTGGTGATCCTGAAGGTATTCTAGCTTTAGCAAATATAAGTAATGATATAATTAACCTTTTTAAAAGTGTCAAAACAAATTCCCTTGATAAAGAAATACTTGAATCAAAAAATCTAAATATTGTGGGTGTTTACTCGGTTCCAGAAGATTACGGGATTTTAAATCCAATTAAACCTAAAAACAATAAGTTTGATATTTTCTTCAGGGGCTATATGCAGAAGGTATATGAATCGGTTTTGGACAATAGAATTGATGATACTCTTTCAACTGTTTTTGGTTCCTGTAATTTAATTGGTGAGCATCTAACAACAGATACTTCTAGAACTATATTAGTTTTAGGAGGTGACCCGATGTTATATAAAGCCGTAAATAGGGTATACCAAAATATAGATGGTATAGTATCAAGATTAAAATATAGAACAGATATTGGGAGTGAATTTATTTCAAAATATGAATCATCAGGAATATCAATAGATAACGCAAATAGTAGTGTTGCTAAAATAAAATTGGCATTGAAAATGACATATAATAAAAATGTTTTAAGTAATCTCGGAGATTTTGGCGGGGTCTATAACCTAGATGGACATCGTCTTGTTTCAAGTATAGATGGGGTTGGAACAAAAACAGACTTTGTTGATAACTATTTCAGTAAGGCTGACTATTATAGTTTAGGTCAAGATATCGTTAATCATAATATAAATGATATTCTTGTCATGGGCGCTCGACCCTTATTTTTCCTAGATTATTATGGAACATCTATGTTAGATCAGAAACAGTTTGTTTCTTTCGTGTCGGGTGCCTCTTATGCTCTAGGTGGAATTGATGCCGATTGTGAAAAGATACCATTAATTGGAGGTGAGACTGCCGAGATGCCATCGGTTTACAATGTAAACAAAAATGATATTGTTGGCTGCATAATTGGTAAGATAGATGAAGCATTTGTAAATTTTCCTAGAAAAATTGAAGCTGGAGACATTTTAGTTTCAATAGATTCCTTAGGTCCCCATACAAATGGTTTTTCTTTAATAAACAAGGTTAATTGGCGTCAAGAGTTTTCAAAGAGCAATAATTTAATAGAAGGCATGAGTTTAGATAAGTTTTTAGAAAATTTGAAGACCCCACATAAGAATTATTATCATACAGTTAAGTATTTTACAAGTGTATATGGTCAAAATTCTATTATAAAAATGTGTCATATTACTGGCGGAGGGCTACACGAAAATTTAGACCGCGTTATACCCGAAAATCTCAGCGTATCTTTTGATCAATCGGAGTTAGATAATGCGTATCCAAATTGGTGCTCAGTTATTCAGAAAGCAACAAGTATGAGTTTGGAAGAAATGTATAGAGTTTATAATTGTGGTATAGGATTTGTTCTTATTGTGTCTCCAGAAATGATAGAAAAAATTGTGGATGACAAGATTTTCGAATTTAGAAAAATTGGAGTTGTAGTTTAAATTGCTTTGATTTAAAATATTTATTTAAAAAACTATTTAGAAATAGTTTATTAATTCCTTTTAAAAATGAGCCTTACCTGTGATCAAAATAAATTGAGAGTAGCATTATTTGGTTCCAGTCTTGGAACTACAATTGAATACGTTCTAAGAAACGATTTATTGTCCCCTTTTGTTTCTCATATAGTATTAACGGACACTGTGACAAATTCTGCCTTAAATACATTGAAACGAGAGCATACTGAGTTATCAACTATAAGTGCTAGCATTTTTACAAATGAAGGGCGAGACAGATTTGAAGATCAATATAGAGAGTTTTGGAGTAGCGAACAATCTAAACCACACGTTATATTCCTTCTTGGATGGAATTACATTTTGAGTGATGATCTTCTAGCGTTCTATTCAAGCAATAATATACTAGTTGTTAATCTACACCCAGCTCTTCCATCCAGTTATGTTGGTGGAGATGCGGTGTCGCGTCTTTATCAAGATTTACAGAATGATAAATTGAGGGAAAATCTAACTGGTAGTATTGTTCATATTGTTACGGGTGATCTTGATAGAGGTCTTGTTCTAGATATGTCAAAAATAATTGTCAACAAGGATAGCATTTCGAGTGAGGCAGAATTTAGAGCTTTAATTAAAGACTATGAAAAGCCTCTTGTTTTGAACTCTTTTAACTTTCTTATAAATGAATACAGAAGTAATAATCTTTCAAATTTGTTGACTAAAGCTACACCAAAATATGTCCCGTATTATAGAGGTAAGGTGAGAGAGGTGATAGATATTGATTATGGTCTCCTTTTGTTAAACGCAAGTAATAGAATTTCAGCGTTTGATAGGCATTTAACAGTCGTTCCAGATAAAGGAGCTCTTTTAAATTCAATGAGTGCTTGGTGGTTTAATAATACTCGGCATATTATAGATAACCACTACTTATATTCGTCAGGAAGTCATATGATTGCCAGAAAATGCACAACTCCTATTATGCTTGAAATAGTTGTAAGAGCCTATATGACAGGAAGTAGTGAAACGAGTGTTTGGACAAAATACAATAATGGCGAAAGAAATATGTATGGATTATTATTTAGAGACGGTTATAGTAAAAATGAACCTCTAGATGAAATTGTAATTACTCCTACAACAAAAGGTGTTATCGATGTTCCAATTACACGCGATGAAATAGTTGAGAAGGGTTATTTGAGCAGAGCACAAACAGATTTTATATTCAAAAAAGCTACTGAGCTTTTTAAATACGGTGCTAAGGTAGCTAGAGAGCGTGGATTGATTTTGGTTGACACAAAATATGAGTTTGGGTTCTGCAACAATGAAATTATATTGATGGATGAGCTCCACACATGTGATAGTAGTAGATATTGGAAAGCCGATAGCTACGATGAATTAGTATCTCAAGGTAAGGAACCTGAAAAATTTGATAAGGATTGTATAAGAGACTATGTAAAGAAAACATACTCTTCTGAGGAAATAAAAACAAGAGGCTCATTTGATATTCCTCCCGAAATTGTTGAAAAGGTGAATAATGTATACAAAACATATCATCGCATGCTAACCGGATATGATATTCCTTCTGGTTCAACGTGTGATGCACAAACAAGGGGAGACATTGAAACACTCGTCACTAATTACTTGAAGAACAAACATAACGAAATTGTTGTAATTTTAGCAGGTAGTGTATCGGACAAAGAACATGTAGAAAAGATAAAGCGTGAACTGGCAAGTCAGAACATTTTTTCAATTGAATATTACAAGAGCGCTCACAAAAATACTCTTGATGTTATGAACATTCTTAAAATGTATAATAAAGATATTGATCCTTTGATTAAGCGAAAAATAGTATTTGTAACTGTAGCGGGCAGAAGTAATGCCCTAAGCGGTGTGGTGGCTTCAAATGTCAAATATCCAGTTATTGCTTGTCCACCATTCAAAGACAAGATGGATATGTTTACCAATATTAATTCTAGCCTTCAGTGTCCCAGTAAGGTTCCTGTATTAACTGTATTAGAGCCACAGAATGTAGCTATTTCTATCCGCTACATGTTTGATAATGGTAAATAAACTAAACTCGATTTAACTTTTTTTTTAATTTATACTTGTTTATAATAAACTATAATAAATTATGTAATAAATATGTAAACTTAAAGACAGTTTTATATAGAAATATACCTTTTACAAAGAAGCATCATTTACCATGGATATAGTAAGTCTTATAATAACTGGTGCTCTCATCAATAATTTTTTCTTACTTTTCACAACACTTATTTCTGTTTTAAATAAAAGTTTATCTATATACAAATTTGATTCAGGCTCTGACCAGATTAATACAGAAGACTTACTCAAAGAGATTAAGCAAAATAAATCATTTGTTTCGGGTTATACTTACAAAGAGGGTAGTAAACGTCCAGAAGGTATCTTTTATAATTGGAATAAAAGGTTTATTGGATTTGTTCAAAATTATCAAACAAACAATAACTACACAAACCGTATAAATTCTACTATTTGGTTAATTGGAAGATTGCCTATAAAAATAAAATGCTTAAACTCAACTGGTGTTGCGAATGAAGACCCTGAAAATAATGAGGTGGTTTCAAAACAAAATAAAAATATTACTATTTATTTAGGATGCGACTATTATGAAGGTAATTTTAAAGAAATAACTCTTCCTTTCAAATTTAGCGCATTTAAAAGACAAGATGAGATTATGAATAGTATAGAGTCAACATATAATCAAAACACCTTTAATATTTGTAGGGCATTAATATGGGGGGATCCAGGAGGTGGAAAAAGTTTTATTGGTAAGCTATTAGCCAAAAAATATTCGTCGGCATATTCATTTGATATTAAACTACTAGACCCTGGCACCCCTATTTTGAATTTATGGAGAACAGTAATGCCTACAAAAGAAAAGCCTTTAATAATTCAAATAGATGAGTTTGATATTATTATAAAAAAAATTCATAATTTTTCTAAAAAAATGGAACCTGAGAAACCACATCAATGGTTGAGAACGATAATAGCCGACAAGCAAAGTTATAATACATTTTTATCAGAATATCTAATATGTCTACCATATGTCATCTATCTTTTTACAATGAATAGTTCACCAGATGAAATTAATAATTTAGATCCAAG
>MDTE01132841.1_pt1 | contig 19755 bp, 23 predicted proteins | sample 811231 | NCBI WGS metagenome assembly MDTE01 (sample SAMN05326651, study PRJNA326480) | marine metagenome | isolation source: seawater | place: Indian Ocean: Red Sea | collected 2010 | reverse complement strand
TACCCTAGCAAAAAAATTAAAATTACCTATCATTTGGCACTCACAAATTCCTGAAATTAATTCTTTTGGTGATCATAAAAATACTTTAGATATCCTTAATCATGAACATGCAGATACAGTTGGCGGGATCATGCATTACTTTCAAGCAGATTATACAACAGCTAAAAAAGCTATTGAAAATGGATTTTTAATATCTTTTGCCAAACCACTATTAAGGCAAAAACACCAAAAAGAAATTGTTGAAAAGATACCTCTAGAGCATATTGTTTTAGAAACAGATTCATCGCCACAACCATGGAAAAAAAATCGTTCTCTTTGGACTGAACCAAAGGATATTTTACTTATTGCTAAAAAAATTGCCCAAATCAAAAATATTTCTCTTGAAACAGTAATGAACGCAACTAATGATAATATAAACCAACTATTCGACAACAAATTCAAAAAAGCTAATTAGTATATTGGTGCGATAACATAGTATCTAACCACATAGCCAAAAACAATTAATATTGACGCAACAGCAAATGATGACATAAAAGATGCGCCAATTAAAACTTTACAACACATCATAAGAGTCAATAACACCCAAATTAATGACATCACCAAGATGAGATATACTGAAAATGAAAGCCCAACCAAAGCAAACGTTAATGTTAGTAACCAGGGAGCGTGACAAAAACCGATTATTGATAATGAAGGTATAAATTTTATCTGATTTCTATATAAAAAATTTCCAATAATATAATATCCAATAGTTATTAAAAACCATTGAATAAATATTGATGCTGTTACAGGAATAATTACAGAGAAGGAATGCATATCTCCAATAATTCTACCAAATGATTCTGCCGATGAAATTAATATAATAATTAATAGAGATTGTTTAATTGAATTTGGTTCGTCAATTATTTCACGAAAAGTCATTGGACGTAACTGAATCACTTTAAATATGCGACCGATTAAACCTTCTAACAATTATTACCTCAATTATTCTTGTATGATTTATTTGAACGCTTATCAATCAATCTTTGCATTTCATCTTCAATAAGATTAAAGTCATTTTTCGGTATGAGATGTAAATCTCCTAAAAATGCCAAATGCCAATCCTCAGGACGCCAATTTTTTATAAATTGCATCCTAGGAGCAAGGATTTTTGCATCAATGAATTCTTCTTGATTTAATATACATTCTGGCTCCATATTAACTCTAAGAGAAAAGTCTTCTTTTTCATGAATATAGGTCCATTGTTTTGTATGATCTTCAAAATATTCAGATGTGATATTCAAACTAGTAGTAAATGAAGATAGTTGTTGTACATATATTAGTAGTCTATCGCCTACCAACATTCTTTTTATTTTTTTATGATGTGGAACCCGGAAACCTTGCACAGAGTAACCCAATTTTTTAGTCACTACAAAATTTTCTTCTGACAGAGAAAGCATCCAATAATTTCTTGGCATTATTCTTTCCTTTATTTATACACATAAGAAACTAATTACTATGGAATATAATAATTAATATCCATTTTATACGCAAATAATTCTATTTTACTGGTAAAGCTCGATTAATTTCATCTAAGACAAACGGATCATTTTCATATTCTAGAGATATTTTTAATGCATTTTGACATTCTGGTGTATCAATTTCACCTAATGCCCAAGCTGAATGCCCTCGCACCAATTCAGATTGATTATTCTTAAGTGTATCAATTAATGCTGGTATTGCTTCTTTTTGTTTCGTGTTACCTAATGCTACACATGCATTTCGTTGTAAACCTCGTAGTTTAGTTCGTTTAATGGGGGATTTGCTAAAACGCGTAGAAAATTCCTCTTGAGACATATATAAAATTCCTACTAAATCTAGATAACTAGTAGTCTTTTCTATAAAAGTGGTGTTTTGGGATATATCAATTTTATCATTAACAGGACAAATATCTTGGCATATGTCACATCCAAATATCCAATCACCCATTAATGGTCTCAAATCGTATGGTATAGCCCCTCTATTTTCAATAGTCAAAAAAGAAATACATTTATTTGCGTCTAGTTGATATGGCGATACTATTGCATTTGTGGGGCATCCAATAATACATAATTCACATTTACCGCAATTTTTCTTGACAGGTTCATTGGGCACAAGTTCTATATCTGTAATTAAAGCTCCAAGAAAAATCCATGATCCATATACGGAATTAATTAAATTTGTATGTTTACCAAACCAACCTAAACCTGCTTTCTCAGCAAATCCTTTTTCTAGTAAGGAACCATCATCTACAAATATTCTTCCATCTATTTTTATTGATAATTCTTTTTGAAGGTTTTCCTTATATTCATTTAACATTTTTTTAATGACTAAATGATAATCTTCCCATTGTGCATACATAGCAATTCTGCCATTAGAGTCACTGGTAGAATAAGAATCATCTTTATGTTTTTTATAATTAACCCCAACCACTATTACTGATTTGGGGCTATGTAGTAACTGGTCAGGAGATCCACCTTTAATGAGGCGTTCCTTATTTAACCAAGGTATACCTTCAAGGTAGTTTAATTCATATGCTGCCAATGAATTCTTTATATGATCATTTAATTCATTAGCATCTGAAATACCCACTAAATCAAAACCTACCGATTTTGCAAGTTCAACAACTATTTGTTCACGCGTTTTCATAAAGTTCCATAAAATAATAATGAAATTTGTTTAATTATATCAACAGCTCCCTTGACTGAATATAAAACCCAATTTATATTAATACAATTCCTAATATTTTTCGAAAATAATTATGTAAAGGCAGGTTTTATACTTATGGCTGAAGCGGGCAAAAGATATATAACACCAAGTGGTGCAGAGTTAATTGTTACTAAGGGTGGTGCAGGTACCTTATCAGATGGTCAAATACCACTACAGATAAAAGATGCTGGAGATGGATATAATGGCGCTTCTTCAAATGGAACAGAAGCATTAAGTCTGGGCAAAAGATTTCAGTCAAAAGATGGATCAGTTACTGTACTAGTTACTAAAGCTGGAGTTTGTGACTTACAGTACGACGGTGAGCCAATGGAAATTCAACAACCTAGAAAGTTGCCTTCTTCAGATTAGCTACTCACTACGAGTAGTATTTAACTGTTGCACTAATCGTGATTTTCTTCTTGATGCATTATTCTTATGAATAGCACCTTTTTTTGCTGCACGATCTAATACAGATAATGCCTTTGATACTAAAACATCAGCATTATCATCTTGCGCAACTATGGCTTTTTTTGCTGCTGTAACTGCTGTTCTAGCAGATACTTTTGCTAGCCTATTGTATCCTTGTTTTCTTATAGAACTTCTTAAAGTTTTTTCACTTGGCATTTTGTCCCTTTCAAATCAAACATGATTATATCATGCTTATGTACTAAATTCTTTCTACGCTAATAATTCCTTGTACTTCTTCTATCTTAGCAAATATTTTACTCAATTGCTCTATACTAGAAATAAATATATCCAAATTTACAAATGCTGTCCCATCGTTTTGGTTTTTACTTACAACGTCATTAACGTTGATTTTCTCAGAAGCAACAGCAGCTGTTAAATCTCGAAGTAACCCTACTCTATCCCAAGAATGTATCGATATTCTTACTGGGTAATAGCTCTTAGATTTACCCCAATTTACTTCTACAACCCTCTCGCGATCCTGCTCTTTTTGAATATTTTCACATCCTAGCTGATGAACAGTAATCCCCTTTGCACGAGTAATGTAACCTACTATATCATCTCCAGGTAATGGAGAACAACATTTTGCTAAATTTGTTAATAAATCCCCTACCCCTAAAACCTCAACTGATGAAGTTAAATCGCGTACTGCGGAACTTGATAGTGAGTTAATTTTTAAAGGGAGTGGATCATTTAATTTCGACAATACTTGTTGAATTGTAATTGAACCTGACCCAAGAGCAGCGAAAAAATCTTCCACACTTGAAAATTTCAAGGTTTTAGCTACTTCTTGCTCAGACTCTTCAATGTTAAATTTCTTTAAATCTTTCTGAAACATTTCTCTACCCTTATTCAGGCTAGTGCTACGTTCTTGTCTTCTAAACCAAGACTTAATTCTTTCTTTTGCTGTTGCAGTCTGTATATAACCTGCATGGACATTTAACCAATCTAGACTTGGGCCACGAGCAACTTTACTTGTAAGAATTTCAGCTGAATCGCCACTTGTAAGTTTATAATCTAGCGGAACTAATTTCCCATTAACTTTAGCTCCAATACATCTATGTCCAATTTCTGTATGAATTCTATAGGCAAGATCTATAGGAGTGGAACCTACAGGTAGTTCAAAAATATCCCCTTTTGGTGTATAAACATATACTTGATCTTGAAATATATCAGTTTTAATGTTTTCCAGAAATTCTTCTGGCCCACTAGATCCTTTCTGTACATCAATTAACTGTCGCAACCAATTAATTTTTGTTTCATATTTTTCATTTGATTGCTTGCCCTCTTTATATGTCCAATGAGAAGCAATACCAAACTCTGCTAACCTATGCATTTCATGTGTTCGTATTTGTACTTCTAAAGGCATTCCATTAAGACCCATTACTGTTGTGTGTAGAGATTGATACATATTCTCTTTTGGATTTGCTATATAATCATCAAACTGCCCTGACAATGGATGCCATAATTCATGTACTATGGATAATGTTGTATAACAATCAACTTTTGAGTTAACTAAAACTCTCAATGCAAATAAATCATGAATATCATCAAAATCTTTTCCCTGCTCTTCATAAGCTTCAATCTTTTTATAGATACTATATAAATGCTTTGCTCTTCCCATCACTATAGCATCAATATTTGATTCCTTAAGAGAACTGTTTAGCATATCTTGAACCAAATTAATATATTTCTCTCTCTCAAGACGTTTTCGAGAAATTAAAGATGCAATTTCCTTGTAACTATCAGGCTGAATATATCTAAATGCTAAATCTTCTAGTCTCCATTTAACATCCCACATACCTAATCTATGTGCCAATGGAGCATATATTTCTAATGTTTCTTGCGAAATCATAATTTGTCTATCTTCTGCTAATGAGGAAAGAGTAGACATATTGTGTAACCTATCTGAAAGTTTAATAAGAATTACCCGTAAATCTTTAGACATTGCTATAAGCATTTTTCTCAAACTTGCAGCGTTATTAATTCTGAGATCATTTGAAGAATTATCATCACTACTTGCTGCAATATTTATATCAAGTCTATTTAATTTCGTTACACCATCGACTAATTCAGCTACATGCCTACCAAATTCTCTTTCTAATTGGGTATAAGAAACATCACAATCTTCTATAACATCATGAAGTAAAGCTGCAACAAGTGTAGTAGTATCGCAATTTAAATCAGCCAAGTATCTAGCAGTTTCTACAGGATGAACAATAAATGGGTCGCCAGATTTACGTAACTGACCTTTATGGGCGTACTCAGCAAAACCTAAAGCTTTAGAAATTTTTTCTATATCTTCTTTAGGTAAATATGTATTTGCTATTTCCATTAAAGAATTCACAAAACCACCTTAAGTAATTATATCATTGAATGAATGAAATGGTGATAAGTATACTTGATATATCAACTTTACGAAATATAGACTTTATTTGACATAGAATATAATATCTTTGTATACGATATATGAAAGGAAATACATGTTACAAAGGCCACGAGGTACTGCAGATATTCTTCCAAATGAGCAAAAGTATTGGAAATTTATTCATGAAGCTACTGCTAAAGTCTGCGAAAAGTTCGGTTATAAACGTTTAGATACTCCCCAATTCGAGTCTAAAGACTTATTTATTCGAGGAGTAGGAACGCAAACTGATATCGTACAAAAAGAAACGTACACATTTCAGGATAAAGGAAACGAAGAATTAACACTACGTGCTGAAGGAACAGCACCAGCATGCCGAGCATATATTGAAAATGGAATGAAAAATTTACAACAACCCGTCCGGCTTTATTACCATGCTTCCATATTTAGATACGAAAGACCTCAATCCGGACGATATAGAGAACATCATCAATTTGGAATTGAAGCTATTGGAGACGATAGCCCGTTAATTGATTGTGAGGTTATACAAATTGCTACTGATGTTATAGAAGTATTGGGAATTCCTAATACTTCCCTGTTTATTAATTCTATAGGTGGTGCATCTTGTTGTAGAAAAGATTACCTCCTAAGTCTAAAAACATATTATAGTAACCATCTGGAGTTATTATGTAATGATTGTAATAACAGAATGGAAAACAACCCATTAAGGTTATTAGATTGTAAACAAAAACAATGCCAACCATTTCTAGAAGATGCCCCCCATTCAATTGATTCTTTATGTCAAGAATGTAGAGATCATCATGAAAAACTTCTTGGATATCTAGACTCATTACAATTGGCCTACATAATAAATAGTAAACTTGTAAGAGGCTTGGACTATTACAATAAAACAGTGTTTGAAATCCAACCAGAAACTGAAGGTAGCCAAAATACTATTATTGGCGGAGGAAGATATGATGGATTAATCGAACAAATAGGAGGACAATCAACTCCAGGTATTGGTTTTGGTTGTGGCATTGAAAGACTAATACTAAATTTGAAATCAAACAATATTGAACCACCAGAAATTTATGAAAAACCTGTAGTCATATGTCATATGGGAGAAGATGCTTTGAATATTGCTGTACCATTATCAAAAAAATTGAGAAGCAATAATATTCATACCATAATTGCTCCATACGGAAAAAGCATTCGAAGCCAAATGAGATATGCATCATCCAATGATTCTGATTATGTTGTCATTATTGGAGAAGAAGAAATAAAACAAAAAACATATCGAGTAAAAGATATGAATAAATCAACAGAATATGATTTAAATGAAAGTGATTTGATTAATTTAATATTAAAAATTTAAATTCATTTGGGTAATACTCATATCACCTTTAAATTTAGTATCAGCCGATGTCTTTTGACCTTCAAAATAAAACTCTACAGTTGCTCCAATATATTGAGAGTCATTTAGACCTAAGGTTACATTATAAGATCCATTTAATCCCACATCAAAATTCAACCAAATATCAACGAGATTATCTTTTGGTGCAACAACACGCACAAAGTATTTTTTGCCCAATTCAACAAATACATTATCCTTCTTTATTGTACCTTGTATAAATGCTGGCAATGGTGGAACTGCAGCTGAATTTAAATTTGGAGGTATTGTAAAATCTGTATTGATTTTCCCATTGTATAAATCAGGTAAGTGTTTATCAATCGTAGATGTTTCAATCATATACACTACTTCCTCTTCACTTGAAACATTGATCCCTTTAGATTTTAAAGTGTCTTTTGACATTGTTATTCCAACTAATGAATAATTACTATCAAATATTCCAAGACCCTCTTCTATACCTTCAATTGTTTCGTCATTCATCAAAATTAGTTCCGAATATCTTATTCCACTAGAACTATCTCGTTTATATCTATTTACTAAGATCTCTGAATCCATCATGGTCCAGCCTGAATTATTGCCTTCACAATACAAACAAAAACCTAGACCTTGAAAAATCTCACCGACCTTACTATCGGTGATATTTTTACTTGGAATTATAGGTTTACTACTGTCGTATATATTTTCTACAATGTTGGTTGGTAATGAATTAGAATCGATGATCTTAATTATTGCTAAATCTATTTCCTCATCTCTCCCCACAATCCATCCTTTAAATCCACTTTCTTGTTGCCATCCTGAAAAATAAAGGTCAACAAATGGACTAGAAGTAAACCCTTTTGCAGTAGTAACAATATGATTCGGGTATTCACTTAGCAACCAACCAGTTTTAAAGGTTTCTTGATTTTGTCTGCTCGATGAAGTTCCTTCTGTTGTAATTAAAGGCCATTTATCAGATTTATCTATTAGTGAAGAAAAATTTGATGCCTCAGTAAAATTAGGAAATTGCCCGACTAACACAGCAGATTTACCAACAATCAAAGAATCTTTATCTGTATTCCAAGCTCATGATGGCGTTGGGGTCGGAGTTGGAGCAGTAGCTTTAGTAGGTTCTTGTGTTTCTACAACCTTTGGGACAGATTCAAGAGCTTTTGCCACAGCAGCATCAATCATAGCTTGTACGTCTAAAGTAGATTGCGGAGTTAATGTAGCTGTTGGTGTAGGTGTAGGTTCTGAAGTAGCAACTTCTGCCAAACGTGCTGCTATCCCTGCGTCTACGGTAGCTTGAAAATCTATATCTTGAAGCTCTACAGAGACCTCCTCTGAACTTCCGCAATTCACAACGAAAATTAGCGATAAAGCAAAAATTAAGTACTTATATTTTTTCATATGCTTGTCTCAAATGATATATTTCAACTAAATTATAACACACAATAAATTGGAGAAATGCGTTGAACATGAATATTGATGTAAACTATACTTCAATATAAATATACATAAGTAATAGATTGTTAATTGAAATGTTAGAAAAATTATCAAAATTTGAACAAAGGTTTAGAGAAGTCGAACTTTTACTTGCTGACACAGCTAATTCGGATAATCCAAAGCTCCTTGCAGAATTAGGCAAAGAATACTCTCAACTTGAATCAAAATCAAAAACTTTTCATAAATATGATGACTTACTAAAATCTATAGAGAGTTTAAAGCAAATCATATCTTCAGAAGATGATAAAGAATTAGTAGAGCTCGCTAAAGAAGAATTAAATGAAGAATTACTCAGACAAACAAATTTAGAAGAAGAAATACAGGTCTTACTTCTTCCAGAGGATCCAAATGACCAAAGAAATGTTTTTGTAGAAATAAGAGCAGCAGCGGGCGGTGATGAAGCAGCATTATTTGCAGGTGATATATATCGTATGTACTCTAGATATTCTCAAATTGCAAATTGGAATCTTGAAATAATGTCGATGAACGAAACAGGTATCGGAGGGTATAAAGAAATAGTATTTTCTGTACAAGGCGAAAACGTTTATAAAAAACTAAAATACGAAAGTGGTGCACACAGAGTACAAAGAGTACCTTCAACTGAATCCTCAGGGAGAATCCATACTTCCACAATTACTGTTGCAGTATTACCCGAAGCTGATGATGTGGATGTAGATATTAATGATAATGACTTACGAATAGATATTTTCCATGCAGGTGGACATGGAGGTCAAAATGTAAATAAAGTTGCCACTGCAGTAAGAATTACCCACCTACCTAGTGGCATTGTTGCAGTATGTCAAGATGAACGTTCTCAAATGAGAAATAAACAAAAAGCTATGGATGTAATTAAAGCAAGGCTTTTAGACAAAGCTACACGAGAACAGCAACAAAGTATTAGCAGTGATAGAAAATCTCAAGTTGGAACAGGTGAACGTGCTGAAAAAATACGAACTTATAATTTTCCACAAGATCGTATAACAGATCATAGAATTAACCTTACAATTCATAATATGGAAAATGTACTAAATGGAAACTTAGATATCTTAATAGATCCTATCCAAGAAAAAGAAAAAGAAATGTTATTAGAAAATCCAGTAGTTTGACCAAAATAAAAGAAATCTTACTATCAACAAGAAATTTATTAAATGACAATGCTATCCTCGATAGTGATATAGAAAGTGATCTTCTTGTATCATATGCTTTAAAAATCTCTAGATCAGAATTACATATGAATATTAATTCTGATATTTCAGCATCTGAACAAACAAAAATTCAAAACCTGGTTAATCGAAGACTCCATCATGAACCCCTTGCCTATATATTGGGATATAGAGAATTTTTTGGAAATTTATTTACAGTTAATGAATCAGTATTAATTCCTCGTCCGGAAACAGAATGCTTGGTAGAAGCGATTATAGACTACTTAAGATATAAATCAATAAAGAGTCCTATAATTCTAGATGTTGGATGTGGAAGTGGCATTATTGGTGCAAGTATTCTACAAAATGTTCCTAATATAAACCTTGTTTCAATTGATATATCTCCTAGTGCAGCCAAAATTGCTAACGAAAATCTACATAAAATTACAAAAAGTGATAATTTTAATGTACTGATTTGTGATCTAATCGAAGGTGTAAAACTACCAGTAGACTTAATAGCAGCCAATTTACCATATATACCAACAAAAAGAATACCAAAATTACAAAAAGAAATTGTACTTCATGAGCCCAAAATCGCTTTGGATGGAGGAATTGAAGGCATTGAAACAATTTGTAGATTAATCAATCAAAGTACTAGAATCCTTAAACCAGATGGAGCAATATTTTTAGAAATTGATCCTGAACAAAAATACACTCTTGTAAAAGAAATAACACAAGTGTTTCCAGAGCATACTATTAAAGTTTTACCGGATCTAAGTGGTCTAGACAGAATTATATCTATAACAAAGCTATAGCTCCATAGTTATTTTCAAACTATTATCTAACTTTGCACTGTAAGTTTCATATGCTTTCTGAACTTCTTCAAATTTCATATTATGAGTAACTAAATAGGATAAATCTAATCTATTCTGTTCTACTAATTCTATGCATTCATTAACTGCTTGTGGCATATCCCAAGTTCTAGCACTGTTATGTACTTCAATGATCGGTAATTTTGAAGTCATTTCATCAAAGTTCAATTCAAATACGTCTTCATCATGAGATAAGCCAAAAAGTATTGCTTTACCTTGTTTTCTTATTATTTTCCAGATTCCATTTAGTGTTTCAGGTCTACCAACAGCCTCAACAACAATATCCGCTCCTTCTCCATTAGTCAGTTCAGCAACAGCTTCTTCAAGATTGTCTTTATCAGGATTGATGACATGTGTTGCTCCATTATTTTTTGCCACATCTAAACGATAATCTAATAAATCAACTCCAATAACTTTTGTAGCTCCTCCTTGAGCTAAAATATTACTAAAACTCAAACCAATTGGACCTTGACCTAATACTACAATTTTTTTTCCAATAACATTTCCAGTTAATTTACATGAATGCATGACTGTACCTACTGGCTGACACATTAATAAAGTGGACATATCTTTACCATCTGGTAAGCGTACCAAACGCTCAGCGGGCTCAGCTAAATATTCTGCCAATCCATTTCCTCCATCAGGAAAAACAATAACTTTGTCGCCAATATTATATTCTGAGCTTTTTGTCTCAACGACAACTCCAGCACATTCATGACAAGGTTTACCATGTTCTATTGGATACATTTCTTCATCGAATGTACGATCAAAAATTCGTAGGTCACTACCACATATAGATAATCGCTCCATTTTCACTAAAACTTCCCCTTCACGAATTTCAGGGTCAGGGACTTCAACAAACTCGAATTGTTGTGGACTTGTTATACGAGCAATTTTCATACATCCTCCAAATTGAACTACATCAAATAATTAATATTTATAAAACATAATTTTGCTCGATTTCGAACAATTGATCAACCCCCATAATGACAGCTAATTCTTGTCTATAGTTTGATACATCAAAATCAATTGTGCCTGTTTCATTAAATTCGACCATACTATCCCTAACCGCTTTATAAATTACACTCGGTAGATAATTATTGGGAGATATTACATTAAAACCTAAATCTTCTGCAGTTGAAGCATCGATACTTTGTCCATTATACGATTTTGGGATCCCAGATAATTCTTTTGCATATATCTCTGCATCTTCTGGAGTCTGAATACCTTCAATCCTTATCATATCTGCCCCAGCTTCATAATATGTTTTCACTCTTTTAATTGTGTCTTCCCAACCTGATACACTCAGTGCATCAGAGCGCCCAATTATCAAGAAATTATCATTTGATCTAGCTTTTACAGCAGCTTCAATTTTTTTTGCATGTTCTTCAATAGATACTACCTGCTTACCTTCAAAGTATGCACACCTTTTAGGAAAATATTGATCTTCAAAACTAATTCCACTCAATCCTGCAGATTCAAATTCTTTCACGGTTCTCCAAACATTTAAAGCATTGCCATATCCTGTATCACCATCAGCTGTGACAGGTATATTTACAGATCGTGCGACATATCCAGCAACATCTAATACTTCATTCATTGTCATCAATCCAGCGTCGGGGTATCCTTTAGACATTGATACACCGCCACCACTTATAGCAATTGCTTGAAAACCTAGATTTTCTGCAATTTTTGCTTGAAGACAGTCGTAGACTATTGGTTCTTTCAATATCTTTTGATCCATAATTAGTTGTTTTAGATTTTTTGTACCCATAAATTCACCTCAAAAGCAATAATTCGTAAACTTGCTTGGAAATATATAATATTTTATATTTATTACTAGTTACACATTCTACAACATGTTATTAGGCTAAATATACAAAATGAAAGAATTATTGAACATATTAATTATCGCTCCAGAAATACCACCAAATACAGGAAATATTATTCGATTATGCTCAAACTCAGGATGTAATTTACATTTAATAAAACCTATAGGTTTTAATTTTGATAATAAAAGTTTAAAAAGAGCTCGCCTAGATTATGACCATAATTGCAATATATTAATTTATGACTCCTATGAAGAATACATCGAAAAAAATAATCCAATAACTATTTACGCTACAAGCACTTCATCGAATACTATGTATAATGAAGTCAGTTATAATTTGGGAGATACAATTATGTTTGGTTCAGAAAGTGTCGGATTATCATCTGAAATATTAAGTAAAGTACCTGATGAAAATATTTTAAAAATACCTATGATTCCTCAAAATAGAAGTATAAATTTATCTAATGCAGTGTCTATTGTTGTATATGAAGCATGGAGACAATTAGAATTTATAGGAAGCTCTAAAATTAAACAAAACGAATATTATAATTAGAAAGGCTCACATGAGTGAAATAAAAGGATTAACAATCAAAAATCAGCAAGATTTAACTTCCATAGAAGCTTCTTCATCAAATCAACATGGATTAATTTACATTACTCATGGTGCTCCAAAAAACTGGGTCGCAAAACCCGAAGAAATGGTATCTCATACATTAGCTGGTTTATTTAAAGCCCTTGATCAAATTGATGATGCTAGAATACAAAATCTTATGAGAGATTATGGTCTAGTATACAGAGAGTTAGAAATTGACACTGAATAGTATATTCATTCTAGTTCAATTAACTCTTGATTGGGATCAAATGCATCTAACCCCATTTTCTCCAACATCACATTAAATGATTCTGGAATTACACCAGAAGTATTATAAAAATCATCCACCACACATAAAACTAACTTATCTAATAGATTTACTATGGGTTCATTAATGTCATTTTGTCTAAATTTAACAATCATACTTTTTGCATGATCAGTAGGAATAAACATGGTTCCTTTAACCCAATTCATAAGAAAAATAATATGGTCATTATTATCAGCTAGTGAAAGAATATGGCTTTTTACTTCTTCATAATCTTTTATTCCAAAAAGCTCAAAATAATTTGCTATTATACTTTGCACTCTAAAACTATCTTGCATAACTTATCCTAGAACTTGATAACTTCTTCAAACATATCATAATTTGATTTATGCATACCCAAATTGTTATAAACTTGCTGAGCTATTTTATTATTGACGTCTACATAAAGACGTATAGCATATACATCTCCATGTTCTTTAGCAGAATTACAAACAAATTCGTATAAGGTTTTATAAACACCACTTCTTCTATATTGTGGGTTTACATATACACTTTGTATCCACCAATAATATTTATTATGCCAATCACTCCATTCAGTGGTTAACAATAAGCTACCTACTATTTGATTGTTTATAGTCGCAACACAATATCTACCTAAATAGGAATCATCAAATACTGCTTGTACTCCTTGAGTAATTTCTTCGTTATTTAAAGCGATATCTTCAGTTTCTAAAGCCATTGATATATTAAAATGGACAATATCAAAAAGATCATCTCTCGATGCTAAACGTACCTGAGGAATTTCATGTTGATTACTCATTATCACTTACAGTAAAACCCACTGTATCAGCAGCTTCATGGCGTATGGCTGCAACTGGAGCATATTCTGGGGAATTTCTAAATGCATCCATCTGATCTATTGTAGGAAATTCTAAAATTACAATACGTTTTAGTTCCCAGTCAGTATTATCAGCAATAATTTCACCACCTCGAACAAGATATCGACCACCATATTGTTCGATAATTGGTGGAACATGTTTCATATATTCCTGGTACTTATCCCAATCTTTAACATTTATACTACTAATTGAATAAACTGCCATAACTTTCTCCTTAAAGTTTAGTTTGGTGAAATAAAAGAGCCCATACCAGAAGTTTGTTCACTAACTAAAAAAGTTAACATATCCTTACCTTTGTTAGTTTCAATTTCAGCATCAAATCTCTGACCACCTAAAGCGCCTATAAGTTCGTATTTATTCTGTGTATATAATTTTCCTTCATAAAATGATTCTTTGAGGTCTCTTTCTCTTTCCCCATCAAGATACATCTCTACAGCATCTCGCATCACATCAAAAACATCATCTTTATCCAAATGAGTAGGAGATTTTAAAAAAACATATCCCCATCTCATTCCTTTGTGTTCTAACATGTTGAAAACCTTAAATTAATACTAAAAGAAAAATATAAACCTCATTTATTAAACACGCAATGTTTTTTTAAAATCATATCGATTTACATTTGTTGCTGAACTTTTCATAATAGTCAGAACTTACAGAAATAAAACTAAAACATCGAATGGAGAAAATTATGGATTTAGAACTAGAAGGGAAACGAGCTCTGATTACTGGAGGAAGTAAAGGAATAGGAAAGTCCATAGCAATACAGTTGTGTCAAGAAGGAGTAAATGTAGCTATAGCAGCAAGAACCAAATAAACCCTAGACCAAGCTGCTAAAGAAATTGAAGAATTAACTGGGAAAAAGGTTGAAACCATAGTTGTTGATACTACAAAAAAAACAAGTGTTGATAATATGGTTGAAAAAGTCGTCGGAGAATTAGGCGGAATAGATATTCTTGTGAATAGTGCGGCTATGGTTGGTGGACAAGTAAGAGGTTCCATATCGGAAGCTGATGAAAAAGACCTTATAGAAGATCTAGATACAAAAGTAGTTGGGTATTTTAGATGTATAAAAGCAGTTGTGCCTCATATGCAAAAACAGAAATGGGGAAGAATTATAAGCATAGGTGGAGTGTCTGCAAGACAATCTACGATCTATGGTTTAAGAAATGCAGCTGTAGTACATATGACTAAGACATTATCTGACCAATTGGGAAGTGATGGAATAACACTTAATGTATTACATCCTGGATTAACCCAAACACCTGCAATTCGTGAAAGAATGAGTGAAACAGCAAAACAGCAAGGTAAAACATTAGAAGAAGTAGAAGCTGAATCAGCAAAGAATGTTGCAATTAAAAGAACGATCAAGCCTGAAGAATTAGCATTTGTCACTGCGGTGTTATCTTCTCCAAAAGCAGAATGTATCACTGGAGAATCAATAGCAGGAGGTGGAGGTGCAATAGGTGCAGTGTTCCAATAATAATAGTAAAGGAGTATTACAATGATATATGAAGTACGAACTTATACACTTAAGCCTGGAAGTGTACAAGCTTATGAAGAAAATTTCGAAGAAGCGTTGAATGAGAGAGTCAAATTATCTCCGTTAGCAGCGTTCTGGCATACTGATATTGGTCCTTTAAATCAAGTAATAAGTGTATGGCCGTATGAAAATCTTGAAGAGAGAAACAGGATACGAGGAGAAGCAGTAAAAAGTGGGAAATGGCCACCGAGGCATGATGATCTAATAGTTAATATGGAATCAGAGATTTGGTATCCAGCAGAATTCATGCGACCATTAATGGGAGAACAGGAATTAGGGAATATTTATGAAATGAGGATTTATACATATAAGCCTGGTAGTATCAATGAAGCAATGAAAAAATGGGGAGATGCGATAGAATATCGTGAGAAATATTCAAAATTAGCATTGGGTATGTATACAGATATTGGAGGCTTAAATAAATGGATGCACGTATGGCCATATGCAGATCTACAAGATCGAAATGAAACAAGAGCCAAATCAATGCAAGATCCAAATTGGCCACCACCAACACGAGAATTTATTGTGAAACAAGAGAATAAAATTCTGATACCATCATCATTTTCACCAATGCATTAAATATGTTAAAAGATGCAATTATTGTTGCAATAAAGATATGTGTACTGCTATAATTAGTGCAATAATTCAATATATATTGTGCAATATAAAAGGAGCGTATTATTAAAGATAATAAAACAAATCTCTCCACAAAAGAAATGCAACTTTATATTTTTCCTTGGTTCTCTGAAGCTGAAACAATTGCACGCGTTAAAGATAAAATTTCATATGTACAAAACAAACTTGTGCAGTACGGGAAGCCTCTTCAAACACGCCAAGTTAGTAATTTATGGGCCTCATATAAATCTCATAAATCCAAAATAGACGAATCTCTTACACAATCTGGATTACCTTGGCCAGACTTATTTATTGATTGGAATGACTCTACTTCTTTAATGAAATTTCCATTTATTAAAACAGAACATCTTCCAATGCTAAGGCAAATGTCAGCATGGACACAATCTACATTTAGTAATGAATTTACAATCAACATTACTTATCGTGAGGCTAATTGGTATTCGTATCTACGTACAAATGCTCCATCAATTGTAAGTGCTGTAGATATGTTTGCAATCGGTGGATTATTCGTAGAGAGAGATCGCCAGAGCAATCTTTCTGGTATTACTATGAATAATCAAGATTTACAAGATTTAATCACCTATCAACCCTGGCAAGCTAAGTATTGGGAAAACCAATATTTAAATATGATAAAACAACAAATTGTAACTCCACTAAAAAACCCACTGGAAGAATTTAAAACAAAACAACCACGGTGGTTTTCTGAAACAACTGAGGCATTAACATTCAAACATATGCTTATAATTGATTTGATATTTGAAATGTCTTGGCAAACAAAAAAGAATCAACCGTGGAATCTTCCGACAAAGAAAACTGAATTCCCCAAAAAATATAAAATCACTGATGATAAAACAAAAAAAGATCGTGAAATAATAGTTTTTTAATTGAGGTGATATATGAAAATAATAATAGCACCTCAAGCATTTAAAGGCTCTTTAGATTCAAAATCAGTAGCTAAACATATTGAAAAAGGTATTAAAGATGCCAGTCCTACATTGATAACAGAATGCTTTCCTGTAGCTGATGGAGGTGATGGCACATTAGATGTATTGGTAAAATACAAGGGTGGTCAAATATTTACTAAAGAAGTTATTGGCCCTACCGGCTCCCATGTAGTAGCTCAATGGGGAGTAATGAGTGATAATAATACTGCAGTTATAGAAATGGCATTAGCATCTGGATTAGCTATTTGTAACAATATGAATTTTGACCTTAAAACAACAACTACTTTCGGTACTGGCCAATTAATATTAGAAGCAATAGAAAATGGCTACAAAAACATCATTATTGGCCTTGGGGGTAGTGCAACTAATGATGGAGGAATTGGAGCTATTCAAGCTCTAGGAGGTAATTTTTTAGATATATACGATAATGAACTATCTTATGGTGGTGGCGAACTAATAAATTTATCTCACATAAATACCAATAATTTAAACCCCGATCTGAAAGAAATTAATATCACAATAGCTAGTGATGTGACTAATCCATTATGCGGACCTACAGGTGCTTCCTACATTTTCGGTCCCCAAAAAGGGGGAACAAAAATTATATTAGATGAATTAGAAGAAGCTCTTAAACACTACAGTTCGGTAATTACAAATCAATTTGGTAAAGATTATTCCAGCAACCCTGGTGCCGGCGCAGCTGGAGGACTTGCTTATGGTTTGATAACGTTTACTAAGGCTAAAATAAAATCTGGTTTCGAAGTAATTTGTGAAAAGCTAAACTTTGATCAAATAATAAAAAATGCAGATTTAATTATAACTGGTGAAGGTAAAACAGATGCATCTACTTTATATAATAAAACACCAATTGCTATTGCAAATAAAGCTAAAGAATATAAAATACCAGTGATTTGTATTTCTGGATCAATTGGTGAAGGTTATGAAAAAGTTTTAGAGAACGGAATAAGTACTATAATTACTTTAGAAGAGTTAGCTAAATCTACTGAAGATAGTATTAGAAATACTGCTTTTTATCTTAGAAAGACTGCAAAGAAATTTGTCGAAACTACTATTAATTAATACTGTTTCAAAATTCTATTTCTTATTGCTTTTATCATACCTCTAAATATAAATATGTGTACTGGAAATAAACTATACCAGTAAATTAATCCAAATAAGCCTTTTGGAGCAAAAAAAGCGGTTTGGGTCAGTTTGCAATTATTTTCGTTTTCTACGATTTCATATTGCAACCAAGCTTTCCCCGGGACTTTCATTTCTGCTTTCAATCGAATTAATTTATTTTCTATTACTTTTTCAATTCTCCAAAAATCTAAAGCATCACCTTGATGTAGTACCAAAGGATCTCTCCTACCTCTTCGTAAACCAACTCCTCCAAAAAGCAGATCTATATAACCTCTAATTTTCCATAAAAAATTGCCATATAACCAGCCAGTTTCACCACCTAGACTAGAAAGAAATGTGAATATATCTAAAGATAATTTCTCTATGGTAATTATTTTTTTATCATGTACCATACCTGATATTTCATTATAATCGACAACATCATCATTAAGTAGCGATATAGATTCAATCGAACTATCTTGACCATTACTAGAACTCAATGAGTCTGACCATGAAGTTTCAACATCTTGATCATTTAGATTTGATAAAGCGAGTTTTACTGCATCGTCATAGTTAATTAAAGAAATTTGGGGAAAATACTTTTGTACTTCTAAGTCATGGACAATACTCTCATTTTTCAAACCTTCTACTAAAGGTCTAGTAATTTTGGCAGAGACTGGAGTTGTCCAATGTATCCAATAAGAAGAAAGTTTTGGAGTCAAAACTGGAACAGGGATTAACAACCGCCGCAGCCCCCTTATTAATGCATATTTTTTAATCATATCACCATAACTTAGTACATCTTCTCCACCGATTTCAAATATAGCGTTTTTTGGCATATCTGTAGACACGCTGTGAATCAAATACTCTAATACATTTTCTATTGAAATTGGTTGAGTCTTGGTATACACCCATTTTGGGCATATCATAATTGGCAATCTTTCGGTTAGGTTTCTAATAATTTCAAATGACAAGCTACCCGAACCAACAATTACGCCTGATCTAAATTCAGTAACATCAACCTCTGAATTACGCAATATCTCTCCAGTTTGTTGTCTAGATAATAAATGCATCGAAAGATTATCAGATACTTCCCCTAAACCCCCAAGATAGATAATCTTTTTTAGTTTTTCCGATTCTGCAACTTCTACAAAGTTTTGAGCGGCTTGCATATCAGATTGATTAAAGTTTTTTCCTTGCGATAAACTATGAATTAAATAAAAAGCTACATCAATATCAGTGAATAAACCATCAAGAGAATCTTTATCTAAAACGTCTCCTGTGAATATCTCAACTTGTGAATACCAAGATCTATTTTGAATTCGATCAGGGTTTCTAGCTAAAATTCTCACATCAAATCCAAGTTGTAAAAGCTTTGGAATTAATCTTCCGCCAACATATCCTGTGGCTCCTGTAACTAATATCTTCATATATTAATTATAACGTAAAACATGAAGTATGC
>MDTE01130956.1_pt1 | contig 19755 bp, 19 predicted proteins | sample 811231 | NCBI WGS metagenome assembly MDTE01 (sample SAMN05326651, study PRJNA326480) | marine metagenome | isolation source: seawater | place: Indian Ocean: Red Sea | collected 2010 | reverse complement strand
TACAGGTTGCACAAGCCACAGGAGTGGAGCCTCCAGATGATAGTCATACAACATACATTGGAAGATTTGGTAATGGAAAGGTCTGGTGGGGTTTCATAGATGAGGCTGCTATATGGGACAAAGCATTAAGCACCTCTGAGATCGCTGAACTTGCAAATACAACCAGTGATTTGAATGCAACCGTAGAGAGAGGCAGTTATGTGTCATCAAGTGATCTATCAGGCTATTGGAAAATGAATGAGGGAGAGGGAGAATATCTTTCAGATGCCAGCGGTAATGGTAATATAGGTGTGATAGACCTTGCAACATGGGAGACATGTGATGAGTGTGGCTGCACAGATCCAAGTGCATGTAATTACGATCCATCAGCTACCATAGAAAATCGCACATGTGCGTATGATGATGACCCATGTGATGAATGTGTGAATGGTGAGATCATAGGTAATGATCACGATCTTGATGGCATCTGTGATGATCAGGATGAGGATGATGACAATGATAATGTCACGGATGATGTTGATATGGACCCATTTGATAATACTGTATGCTCTGATATAGATGGTGATGGGTGTGATGACTGTTCTTCAGGCATATTTGATACATCAAATGATGGACCTGATGATGATGGTGATGGGATATGTAACGCCTATCTTATAGAAGGTCGTACAGTATATATGGTTGGAGACTCCTATAATAGCGAAGGTAATTATACAGCCTGTTATTGGAAGGATGGGGTCAGGGTTGAACTTCCCGGTGGGGCCTGGGCCACAGATATTTTTGTTGAAAATGGTACAGTATATACTTGCGGTACCGGGGTATCCTCGGATGCATGTTATTGGATAGACCAGACACGTTATGACCTCCCTGGAAACTGGGGAGAAGCAGAGGCAATTACAGTTCATAATGGTGATGTTTATGTAGCAGGTTGGTTTGATGATGGTTCCTGTTACTGGAAAAATGGTGTAAAAATTAACCTTACAACTAATAGAGACTCTCAGGCCTTCGGCATTGGAATAAAAAATAATGGTGATGTTTATGTGGGCGGATATTTCATGAATAATCACCATTATGTCATACCATGTTTCTGGAAAAATGGTGCCAGGACAAGTCTTTCTGTACCAAATGGAGGTGATGGAGAGGTCTACGATATTGCATTCCTTGAGGGGAATGTACGTTATTTTGCTGGTTACACTATGACGCCATCTAGTTTTGCAGGATATACTCCCAAGGCTGCATATTGGCGTAATTCAAGAAGAACTGATCTCCCACTAGGAGGATCAACGTGGGACATATATGGTGCTATTGGATATGGGGTATCTCTTGATGGCACAGATGTGTATGTAGCCGGTAATACAGATTGGTATGGGTATGATGTAGAGCCTTCAGGTGGATCTTGGCCACAATATTGGAAGAATAATAATATTGTGGATCTACCGGGTGGTCCATTAAATAGCTGGGGGACGGGGACTGCTTATGATGTCAGGGCAAAAGATGGAAATGTTATCGTGGTGGGTGTAGCTACGGTTGAATCGCCAGACCCTACCACTCCAGAGGGTAGTTTTACTGCTGCTTGCTATTGGCTGAATGGAGAATTGCATTATCTTGTAGATCGTTATGACGTGCCGGAAGATTTAGGCATAGATGATTGGGAATCTAGCTATGCAAGAGGTGTCTACATAGAATAGTAATGATTCCAAAACAATTTCATCCTATTGTATTATTAATTACTTTTTTGATTAGTAGTTGTAGTGAACAAGAACTTGAGCCTGTAGATTGTGCTGGAATTGAGAATGGCTCCACGATCTGTGGTTGTACCGATACCACAGCTTTCAATTACAATAGTAATGCTACCTTCGATGATGGTAGCTGTAAGGATTTCCTTGATAATGGTGATTATTATCTCTTTTTTAATGGTGAAGACGCATACATAGATCTTGATAATATCATGCCACAGCTATCATATACGAAAGCTGCTTGGGTGAAGAGGTTAAATAGTGATAGTGCACCCAATAATATTATTTCAGGCAATACTGGGCATGCTTTTTTTGCACCCCAGAGTCAGGGATCAAGATTATCGGCAGGACATAATGGAAATTATACAGTAGTGCAAGATGCTGATCCACTTCCTGAGGATGTTTGGACATTTGTTGTAGTTACCTATGATGCTGATCTTTCTTCTGGTACTCTCACGCTTTTTAAAAATGGAGTTCAGGTGGCTCAGGCAACCGAAGTTGATTCACCGAATGAAAACGACCAAACATATATTGGAAGATTTGGAAGTGGAGCTCATTGGAATGGCTATATTGATGAAGTTGCAATCTGGAATAAGCCCCTTGATATTTCTGAGATCGCTGAGTTAGCAAATACAATTAGTGAAATGGATGCCATGTCCGATAGAGGTAATTATGTATCATCAAATGGATTAGTGGGTTATTGGAAAATGAATGAAGGGCGGGGATTGCTTTTATCTGATGCTAGCGGTAACGAAAATACTGGAATAGTACATTTTGCAAGTTGGGCTACTTGCAATGAATGTGGATGTATGGATGAGTCAGCTTGCAATTATGATCCTCTAGCCACGATTGATAATCGGACATGTGAATATGTAGATGATCCATGTGATATATGCGTCAATGGAAGTCTCATGAGAGATGATAATGATAATGATGGTATTTGCAATGACGCTGATGATGATGATGATAACGATAATGTCTTAGATGAGGATGACCTAGACCCATTTGATAATACGGTCTGCTCTGACCTGGATGGAGATGGGTGCGATGATTGTTCATCTGGGATATTTGACCTAAATAACGATGGTGTCGATGATGATGGGGACGGTATCTGTAATGGATGTGGTACGGATACTACTTTCTCCACTATTTTATCAGGAACTGCTGGCTATGAAATAATCCGATCTTCATATTGTAACTACATTGTCTCAGGTTCATCTGGAAAGACAATACTAATGGAGATAGATGAATTTGGAAATGAGATATGGAGCCAGACATATAATGAGATCAGCGGGAACCATTGGGGAAATTCTGTTAGCAATACCAGCGATGGAGGTTATGTAATCGCTGCTGCTCAGAATACCATTATTAAGACTGATGCAAACGGTGCTCTGGAATGGTATCATAAACTTTCCTTTTCTTCTCCTCATTACGTAGAAGACGTGATTGAGACTTTTTCAGGTGATTATGTAGTTGTCGGAGGTGTAGGAGGTGACCCAGGAACTGATGGTCATTCACAAAAAGGGCAGGCATTCATATTGCGATTATCAGCAGGTGGTGTGGTACAGTGGACAAGACGCTATGGTATATTAAATACTCCCAATGATAGTTTTTATGGGATTGTGCAGGCCGATGATGGTGGATTTGTTGTTGTGGGTGAAAAATTACAAGATAGGAACTTTGAGTTTTACGATCACTTTTGGGTGGTAAAGACAGATGGTAATGGACAGATGGACTGGTACCACGAGTTAGGTGGAAACTTATGGGATGAAGCTAGAGATATAGTAAAACTATCGGATGATAGTTATATAATAACGGGTAAAAAATCCCTTTCTTCTACCAATATTGACATGTGGACCATGCATGTGAATTCATCAGGGTCAATTATATGGCAAATGGGGCATGGGAATAATAATAATGATACTGCAACATCTTTAACCGTAACTGATAATGAAGATGTTGCTGTTGTTGCTGGTTATACTAGGAACAATTCTTTTGCTGAGTTCAAATACAGAGTTTGGGGTATTGAAATTGCTACAGGGCAACTTCTTTGGAGCAAAATACATGGTGGCAATCAGGAAGACAAGGCATATGCTATAGTTCAAGCATATGATCAGGGATATAAAATTGTGGGTCGTTCTTATTCACAAGGAACTGAGAGCGTGAATTGGATGGTTAAAACAGATTCAATTGGTGATTAAAAAAGAAGAAGTTTTGTCTTTTTGTTAATTAAATATTTAAAAAATGCCATATTAGGTTATTGCCCTGAATGCGGTCGTGATAAATTATTTCTGTCATGGTCAAAGATGAAGGATAAATGTCAAAATTGCGGAATTTGGTTCATTGAAAGACAAGGAGATAACTGGTTTTTTCTTCTTTTCGTTGATAGAGGATTATTCATTTTTCCAATTATAGTTGGATATTATTTTGGTCTACAACCAATTATGCTCATTTCACTTTGTATACTCTTGCTTGTAATATTCATAGTTGCAACACCATTTAGATTAGGACTGTCATTAGCTTTTGAATATTTCCTAAGAAAAAAGATTCAAAATCGTTAAGAATAAACACATGAAATATTGAGAATCCATGATTAATATCACGGCCTCAGATTTAACATATATATATAATAAAAGGAGACATAATGTCTAAAACTAGTAAACTGTACAATCAGATCAAGGATCACTATGAAACCTTTGAAGCAGAGCATGAAAAGAATATGAATGGCAATAAGGCTGCAGGTTCTCGTGCGCGTAAAGCTATCGGAGAAATTAAGAAGTTGGTCACTGATTATCGTAAGGCATCAGTCGCTGGTGAATAATCACTAATTAAAAAACCCCGCAAATTTGCGGGGTTTTTTTTCTTTCATATGTAAAAATTTGATGAAGAAAGATAAGATTAGAAACATAGCCATTATTGCGCACGTAGATCATGGAAAAACCACCCTTGTAGATGGATTATTAAAACAAAGTGGAACTTTTAAGGCCCATCAAGATATTGAAGATCGTGTCATGGATTCGATGGACCTAGAAAAAGAAAGAGGTATCACCATTACAGCCAAGAATACTGCAGTATTTTATAAAGATATAAAGATCAACATATTAGATACTCCAGGCCATGCAGATTTTGGTGGTGAAGTAGAAAGAAGTTTAAATCTTGTGGATGGTGCTCTCCTTTTGGTTGATGCGAGCGAAGGTCCTCTCCCTCAAACGAGATTCGTACTGAAAAAAGCATTAGAGAAAAATCTTCCAATCATATTAGTGATAAACAAGATTGATCGTTCTGATGCCAGAATTGATGAAGTGGTTAATGAGGTTTACGATTTATTTATCGATCTTGATGCATCTGAGGACCAAATAGAATTTCCAATTATTTATACCAATGCAAAGCTTGGTGTTGCTCATGAAAAACTTGAGAGTAACTCATCTAACCTAGTTCCATTATTTGAAACCATATTAGACAATGTAAATGGTCCAATGGCTGATGATGACCATATTCCACAGTTCCTCATAACAAGTCTAGATTATGATTCATATGTTGGTCAAATTGCAGTTGGGAGATTAAATAATGGAAAATTGAACATAAGTGGTTCTTATGCACTCTGTAAGATGGACGAGGTTAGACCAAACCAAAAGTTTTCTGCGCTATACACCTTCCAAGGATTAAAAAAAGTACCTGTAGATGAAGTTGAGTCTGGGGACATCATTGCGTTTGCAGGTGTGGATGACATTGCAATAGGAGACACCATATCAGATAATGAATCTCCAGATCCATTACCAAGAATTCAGGTTGATGAGCCGACAGTTTCAATGCTATTTTATGTAAATGATAGCCCATTTTCTGGACAGGATGGAAAGTTTCTAACAACGAGACATATATCAGAACGTTTGAATAGAGAGACATTAAGCAATGTATCTTTGCAGGTCACTTCTACGGGAAGATCAAATGTATTTGAGGTTAGAGGCAGGGGAGAGTTACAAATGGCAATACTCATTGAGACCATGAGGAGAGAGGGATACGAGTTTATGGTATCTAAGCCTCAAGTAATTACAAAAAACAAAAATGGAAAGCTAATTGAGCCAATGGAAAAGGTATTTTTGGATGTTCCTGAGGATAAAGTAGGCATCATTACTGAGAAATTATCTGGAAGAAAGGGAAAAATGATGAATCTTCAGAATCATGGTACAGGCAGAGTCAATTTAGAATTCTCGATTCCTTCTCGAGGTCTTATAGGTTTTAGATCACAGTTCATGACAGATACTCAAGGAGCTGGTATAATGAATAAATTATTTGATGGCTACCAACCCTGGTTTGGTCCAATACCGCAAAGGAATTCTGGTGCTCTTGTTTCAGATAGAAATGGTAAAGTAACTACTTATGCCTGTATTGGAATGGTTGATCGAGGTGAATTATTTGTCAGTGTAGGTACTGATGTATATGATGGAATGATCATTGGTGAAAGAAACCGAGATGGTGATTTGAATTTGAACATTACTAGAGAAAAAAAGTTAACTAACATGCGTGCATCAGGCTCAGATAATACAGTTACTTTGAGACCTCCCAGACAATTATCCTTAGATCAATTTATCGAATTCATAGCAGAGGATGAACTTGTTGAAGTAACTCCAAAGAATCTAAGACTAAGAAAAATGGAATTAGATCAAAATATGCGAGCATCCAAAAAGAAAAAAGAAAAATACGCAAACCAATAGGTATCAATAAATGAATCAAGAGAATGTCATTCAATTGGATTTACCCCTCAAAAATCTTATTCATATTTCTAAAAAAAGTCATAAAGATAACCCCACTATCTTTTTCTTACATGGATTTGGAAGTAATATGCAAGATTTATTTGGATTAAGACCTTTCTTTGGTGATAATTGGAACTGTATTAGTCTCCAGGCAAATATCCAAATAATGTACGATGGATGGGGATGGGCAGAGCTTGATCCCATTAATATAAGGAAACTGCCTAAACCAAAACAAATAACATTCCACCATGAATTGGTCTCTGAGTCTATCGAAAAGACAATAAATCTACTGGAATTAGATCAAACAAAAATTAATTTACTCGGTTTTAGTCAGGGAGCTTCTCTCAGTATTTACTGTGGACTAAACAATCCGGAGAAATTTAGAGCGATTGTAGCTTTGTGTGGGTACGTACCAGAGGATAATATTAGACAAGATATTGATGAGGCTAAAGAAAGAGATATTGAAATCTTCATGGGAAATGGTACATTAGATCAGATTGTATCTGTACCAATAGCACGGGCTTCTCGCGATTATCTGAATTCAGTTGGCATTAGTCTTTATTATAAAGAATATGAGTCAGGTCATACGATACCAAATGACTGTTTGAATGATACCATTCACTGGCTCAATCAAAAAAATAATTTTGATTTAACTAGTGATGACAATTTTAGGCAACAGCAATATCACCCCAATAGCCGTAATTATCCTACAATAAATAAAAAACCCCACTAAAAAAGTGGGGTTGAAATCTTGATTTAAAAACTGGTTTTACCAGTCGTCGTCATCACCCCAATCATCTTCATCATCACCTTCCTCTTCTAGGTACTCAGCTTGTTCGTTTAACCATGACTGGTAGTCATTCTCTTCATGAATAGTAACATAACCTTTCATTCTGTAATGTCCTAGTCCACATAGCTGTGCGCAGGCAATTTCTAGGCCTTTACCTTCTCTCTTTGTTCCAACTGCAGTTTTTAGAAATTCCTCAGTTGTACTTGTCGCAGTAAAATGGACAGGGATGACCATTCCCGGTATTGCATCTTGCGATACTCTTAGTTCTGGAAGTTTAAAATTATGAATTACATCTTTTGAACTTAGGTCAATTCTTATTTTCTTATTTACAGGTATGTGAAGCTGATTTATGGTGGTAAAATCATCTTTGGCATATTCACTACTTCGGTCAAGCCCAATAGGGTTATCTTGTTCATCTACTAGTTCAATTCTGGTTTGACCAAATTTTCCATCTGGACCAGGGTAGTGAATGTTCCAAGCATACTGTTGCGCTATTACCCTAATGCTTTCAGAATCTCTAGAATCTGGAACATCATTTACTCGTTCTGCCCAAATTGGAAATGCAAACCCAAATAGAATTACTATCTCTATAACAGCGACAGCGGCTTCTAGAACAGATGAATAGTGAGACTCAACTCCCTGATAATTAGCTTTTTGATTCTTAGATGAACGGAATTTTATTAAGCTAACGATGAAAAATATACCCCACCCAACAAATAGAACTAACATGAGGTAGTGAACAATTACAATTATCTCATCAATTCGACCACTAACAGATGAAATTCCTACAGGTAGCCCAAAATATCTTAAAAGTTCTATCATTTTATTTTACTTGGTTCATTTTTTTTGATTTCATTCCGATGGAAATAATGCCAACTAAGATAGCAAAAAGAAGTGGGGCAATGACTCCTAAAAGGGTAATGATAGCCATATCCATTCCTTTACCTGCATTACTGTTTGGGTCTCCATAACAAGTAGCACATGCATTGGCAATGTCAATCACATAGAAAAAAATGAATATGGTATAGTATGATAGTCTATTCATATGTGTTAGATAGTCCTGAATTTTTTCAATATTGAAACAAAGTAATATGCAAGTAGTAAAGTGAAAATTCCACCTAACATGGAAAGAATAGATGAATATTCATAGTCACTATTTACCATCATGAATGTAAAAAATCCTGTTAGTACAATTGAAAAGATAATTACTACCGAGTGTGTAACCTTGAGACTCATTGTGTCTACCAAATTTTAACTTGATCTGTTAGCGAGATCAGAGGTATGAAAAGGAGTATTAAAAATGCTATAAAAGTGGTTACTAAAATCCAAATTATTGTTTGTCTTTCAGTTAATAGGTGCATAAAGTATCCAAGAACCAGGCTTCCCTTAATCGTAGCAACTGTTATTGCTATGAAAAATGCTTCAATGAATGATACATCCAAATAGCTAACAGCGACAGTAACAATTGTTAAAACACCGAGCGCAATGAAAACATTAATATAAATCTTAATATGATGTTGAATGTCTTCTATGTGTTCCTTTTTAATTTCTTGTTTTGTACTCATGACAATCTACCTAAAGAAGATATAGTATTGGGAAAAGAAAAATCCAGACCAGGTCTACAAAGTGCCAGTAGAGACCAGTTATTTCTATTCTATTAGCTAAGAGTTCTGGGTCTTGTTCCCACATCTTATTTGCCTGTGAGGTCCAAAAGAAACCAAGTACTAGAAGACCACCAAGGATATGTAAGACATGAAGACCGGTAAGAGTAAAATATATTCCCATGAATGTACTTGTTGATGGGTAAATACCATGGTGAAATTTTCCTGAATATTCAAAATATTTAACTACTAAAAATGCTAGGCCACACAAAATAGTGATACCTAGATACATTTTATATTTATCAAATTGGTTCATTTTTAGTGACGCCCAGCTCATTACCATTGTAACACTTGATGTGATTAGAACTAATGTGTTGAAAGTAGCCATTGGCACGTTAAGTTTCGATCCCCAATAATCGAAATCACCTTCAGGTGCTGCAATTCTTAGGAATACATATGCGGAGAAGAGTCCTCCGAAAAGCATAACCTCTGATGCTAAGAATATCCAAACACCAAGTTTGCTATTGTTTAATCCCGTATCAGGTCTTTCTTCTAGAATATATGGAATGTTACTCATGGCGCTGTTTGTGGTAAATAGTCTTCATCTTCCCCAGGTACTGAGTATTCATAGGGGCCGTGGTTAACTTCAATTTCTGAATCAAAATTAACATGAGGGAGAGGCGGGCTAGGCGCTGACCATTCAATGGTTGTTGACTGCCAAGGGTTTCTTTCTCCTGTTTTTTTACCAAGGAGGGATATTATCAAATTAACTATGAATGGTATTTGTGAAGCACCTAAGCAAAAGGCAGAGATGGTCATGAATTCATTCCACTGTAATATGTCAGACGCGTGTGCATATGTTTGACCACCATCATACATTCTTCTTGATAGACCTGCTAACCCTTGAATGAACATTGGCATGAAAATACCATTCATGAAGATAAGAGATGGCCAAAAGTGTAGTTTTCCAAGTGGTTCACTCATGTTCTTACCGGTTATCTTTGGAAACCAGTAATATATGCCTGCAAATAATGCGAATAAGGTTCCGGGAGCAACGACATAATGAAAATGTCCAATTACGTAATACGTATCATGAAGAAAAATATCTGAGGCTGCAACTCCAAGTGGCAAACCAGTTAGGCCACCAATCCCAAACATAGGTAAAAAAGAAAGTGCAAAAAGCATCGGGGTATTAAATCGTATGGATCCACCCCAAAGGGATATGAAGAATGCTGTGAGAACAACAACAGATGGAATTGAAATAATCATTGTCGTTAGCTGAAAGAACGCGCTCATGGATTGACCCATGCCAGTTAGGAACATATGGTGTGCCCATACTATGAATGACATGAAACCAAGGAATGAGATGGCGTAAACTAGTGACTTGTATCCCCATAGCGGCTTTCTTGTATTATTTGCAATTACTTCTCCGACAATACCAATCGCAGGTAGAATCAAGACATAAACCTCAGGATGCGCTAAAAACCAGAAAAGATGTTGCCAAAGTAGAGGAGACCCTGAACCGTATGCTTCTACGGGACTACCAGCATAGACCAGTCCACTTGGAAGGAAAAAACTAGTTCCAGCTAGTCTGTCCATCAGTTGTAGTATCGCAGCAGATTCAAGTGGTGGAAAAGCGAGGATAAGTAAAAATGATGTTACTAACTGAGCCCATATGAAAAATGGTAATCTGAACCATGTTAGACCAGGCGCTCTCAATTGCACAATTGTTACAATTATGTTCATGGAACCTAAGAGCGAAGATGTTATGAGAAATATCATCCCTAATAGCCACATTGTTTGTCCAGACTCAAATATGGATAGTGGAGGATATGAGGTCCAACCAGATCTAGCGGCACCTTCAGGTGTGAAAAAACTTGCCATCATTACTACACCACCAAGAAAGTATGACCAGTAACTAGCGGCGTTTAACTTTGGAAATGCCATGTCAGGTGCGCCTATTTGCAGAGGGACTAGATAGTTTCCAAATGCTCCAACTGCTAGAGGAACAACACCAAGGAATATCATGATGGTACCATGCATGGCTCCTAGCGTGTTGTAGTTTTCAGGAAGCATTACACCACCACTTTCCGAAAAGAAAAGGCTTCCTATGTATGGTATGACTTGTTCTGGATATGCTAACTGGTAGCGCATTATCATCATTAAGATGAACCCGAACAGCAAGAAGAATAAAGATGTGATACCATATTGAAGCCCAATAACCTTATGGTCAACTGAAAAAATATACTTCTGTATGAAATTTTCTTCGTGGTGATGGTGTTCGTTATACAATTATTTTCCTAGAATTTATTAAGCCTGATAAACAAGTATTAGTCTATGGTAGTATCATAACTTTCTTCAAAGGTTTCAGTACCAAGCATTCTAATGGCATCCCAAGTCATTTTGGTACAAACTCTAGCACAGACTTGACACCCGGTACATTCGTTGAATCGTACTTGAACCGGAGGGATTACAGGGAACTCGTATTTGTCACCAGCTACAGGTTCAATACAGTCAACGGGGCAGAAAGGTACACACGCTTGACAGCCTGTACAGTTATCCTCATCTACTACAGCGATTAGCTTAGGACGTTTCGTCTTTTCTCTAGCGTAATCGGGAAGTTCGGGAATCCCTTTGAAATAGTTATATATTGGTGCCATTATTTCTTCTACAATTACTAAAAGTTAATTAATTATCTAATCAAAAATAAACGAAATTTATTTGAGTATGTATTTTTCTATTACCCAGCCTGCACCAAAGAGAATTGAACCTCCAAGCAGTAACTTGGGGTCCATGAGACCTGGAAATTTTACAACAAAACCAACTGCTATCATGAACATGCCTAATAATTCCAGTGCTTTAGCTGCGTAATACATTGTTTAAATCAACTATTTTCACCAAGTTGATCTATGATCGATAATTGCTCGATAAAAGAATTATTTTTTAACCTCAATGACCAAATATGGTGAATGTATGCCGTGATGAATATTAGGTGATGAACCCATAAAGGCGAGATTTGGTTTTCTACTGCACCAATATGTATGAACCACCCACCAACAAATAGAATCGTTAACATTAGTTGTGGAAAAAGTTTCATTTTTAATTCTCTTTCTCGTTTCCATAAATTATTTTCACCTAAGCCTGATTCAATCGCACTCTTTATCGCTTTACCAGTTGTGATGAAAAAATACATTACCAAAGTTTCTGTTATTGTGAAGATTAGAATCATAAAAAGAGCAAACCTTGTGTGACTCGCTCCAAATATATTAAAGTCCCAAAACCCACTCGCACCAGTAAGGGTTAAGTTGAAAAAGTTTATAAACATCAATAGGTAACAGGTTATCATGAATGCGTACATTAGAATATAAATTTTGGTTATTATTACACCATAAAATTAACTAGACTACCAAGATAATTCATAAAAGAACAAAATTATTTTTCATTTTAAAAGGATCATAAAAATTTGGTAAAATTGGATATGTAATAATGTTATAATAATAATTTTAAAGGATTTTTATGGAATATAAAAAATCATTACTTACCTTTCTGATGTTAGCTATCACAGTTACATCCATTGATGGTGGGACTCTGAAGGGGCATGTCAAATATGATGGGAAAGCTCCAAAGAAGAAAAGACTCCGTATGGATGCTGATCCAGTATGTGGGTCTGCTCACTCTTCTCCAGTTTTGAGTGAGAATTTTAAAATGGCTAGTGATGGCTCTATGGCAGAGGCATTAGTTTACTTGAAAAATGTTTCTTACAATGGTGGCATACCAACGGAACCAGCAGTCCTAGACCAAAAAGGTTGCATCTATGTTCCTCACGTATTTGGCATGGTTGCAGGTCAAGAGCTTCTCATAAAGAATAGTGACGCTACCCTGCACAATATTCATTCTATGCCAAAAGTGAATAAAGAGTTTAATTTTGCTATGCCAAAAGTTGTAAAGAAAAAGAAAGCTACTTTTTCAAAATCGGAGCCTAGCCCATTTTATATAAAGTGTGATGTTCATCCTTGGATGAAGTCTTGGGTACTAGTCTCTGATCACCCTTATTTTGCTGTAACAGACGAAAAAGGAAAATTTTCCATAGAAGGAATTCCAGCCGGCACTTACGAAGTTGTTTGTTGGCAGGAAAAATTTGGTAAAAGAACACTTTCTGCAAAGGTCACTATAGGTGATGGAGACACAACCAAAGATTTTGTTTTCACTCGACCAAAAAAGAAATAGACAAATTGTATGTGTTAAAAAAAAGGCGGATATTTTCCGCCTTTTTTATTTCCAGAGAGTCAATCAGAATCAATTTCCTCTGTCTACTTACCTTTTTTGTTTCTTGTGGAGCGAAAGAGGAAATATACGATGTGAAAGGTACTATTAGATCTATTGATATCGAGAGCAAAAAAGTAATTATTGCTCACGATACCATTCCTGGTCTGATGATGCCGATGGTAATGCCATTTCCTGTACTTGATTTAAGAGAGCTAGATCAAATAAAAATAGGCGATAGTGTCCATTTTAAATTTATTTGGACAGACACTTTACCTCATGCGAATAGATTTACAGTCTTAGGTAAAGGTCATATTCCAGAGTATGATGATTTTTTTAGGGAAGAATATGATGAACTTAAGGTTGGGAAATTATTTGATGACATAACCCTATTAGACATTGATAGTAGCGAGGTCAAATTATCACAAAGTGATGGAAGATACAGGTTTATATCATATATTTTTTCTAGATGTCCCATGCCTAATATGTGTCCAGCCGTAATAATGAAAACAAACATTCTAGCCGACACTTTTTCTAAATTCAAATTAATCGATTTTATTCTAGTTAGTTTCGATTACAAATATGATAAACCTTCAATACTTAAACGGAATTATGCTACTTTAACTAACGGACGTGATAATTTAAAATTATGGTCTAGTAGCGGGAAGATAGATGATGTTTATAAACTAGTAAAACAATCAGGAGGAGAATTTTGGGGAGTAGAAGAGGACAAAATCGGTCATACTTTAAAATCAGTATTAGTTGGTCCAAATCGAGAATTACTAGCGACATGGGACGGGGAGGACTGGAAGGTCAAAGAGGTAGAAAACGGAATAAGAATGTTTATGAAATAAAAAACACTAAATAAAGTCTTGAGTCCTCTTATCTCATAAAAACTAAACTTTACCAATCATCGTCTTCGTCATCGCCCCAATCATCTTCATCATCATCCCAATCGTCTTCATCATCACCGTAGTCGCTACCACCATCGCTATCGAAGTCATAACCATTCTCATCAAAATATGCTTTGATTATATCATCAATATTTGTCTTACCTTTTATATTCCACAGGTAGTCCCTAAGTCCATCTAGCATTGCCATGGTATCACCATCTAAGGCAACTAATGCACTACCCCAGTCACTTTCTGCTCCATCCATAGAAAGAATTTCGCTGTCGGGGACATATGGCGCAGGCATTTTTGTTCCTGGCATTATTTGTTGGGGATTTTTTAACCACTCAGTTACCCATCCCGCATTTAGACGCTCTTTCGTTAGTGCTAGATTTGGTGCCCAGGTGGGAGCATCTCCAGTAGGAAATTCTTCACCATAAAAGTGACAACTGTTACACTGGCCGATTTCGTGCAGTTTCGCACCAGCAGCAAATTCATTACTTTTAATATCAAACTGATGAATACCTCTATAATTTATGTTCTCACTATCTATGTGTTGGAAATATGCGATAATCGCGTCCCAGTCTTCATCATTTATTTGATGAAAACTAGGCATCTTCACTTGCAGATTTGGTCTGATTATGGATGGGTTATTAAAAAATGACAATAACCAATCAGGGTTTGCTTTTCGACCTTCAGAATTTAGGTTTGGTGGACCGTATTCTGGTGGGCCTATATGTTCAACTAATTGTCCACCACGATTCTCAATTAGGTGGCAACCTTGGCAGTTATATTGTTTGACGAGTCGATGCCCTTTTTTATACAAATCTGGATCATTATTGTGGGCCTTAAGATTTTCATTGACTTTATTGGAGTTGAAAGCAAGTACAGCGGTGGTGATTGCCTCAATTTCTTCTTCTGAAAAGTAAAAGTTAGGCATCTTTAATAGATCTAAATGATTACTTTCTTTTCCGCGATCGTAAATTCTCGGGGTTCTTAGTTTATTTTCTATCCAAGCATGCACGGTGTGTTCGATGTCATGAAAAAGACCAAAGTCAAACTTGCCTACAGGTTTCGATCCCTCTTCAGTGATTTCAACACCAATTGGTTTTGCATCATCAAACCCGTCAATATGGTGGCAGCCAAAGCACCCGTAGTGTCGAATACTTTTTTCTCCAATGAAATTTAGCTTATCTTCTTCGCTCATTTTTGAGGCTTTTGATAATGCGAATTTTTCAGGATTTGATTTTTTTAACCAATTTACTGTAAGCTCATCAAGAACATTTTTATCATATTCATGTGACGGACTATTATCAAACTCTTGATTTTTATCTTGAATTAAATAGGAGGTTATGTCCTTTGCTTGCTGTGGTTCAAGTCTAAGGTTTGGCATTTTGGTATCCGGCATATATGCTTGAGGGTTCATTAACCATTCGTATAACCACTCAGCAGACACCTTGGATCCTATGCCAACAAGGTTTGGGCCATGTACTTTCGTGAGGTTTTGATAATTATCAATGTGAGGTGCATTTTCAGGATTTTTTTCGTTTACATGGCATCCCATACATCCAACTGCACTAAAAAGTTTTTCTCCATTGATGGGGTCACCAAGATATTTTAGTTGGTTTGCATTAGGAGATGAGTCCTTACCTTCGAATAGGTATTTAGTTATCCCTGCTATCTCTACATTGTTATACTCAGTAACCTCTTCACTTTCTTGGTTTGGTTGTTCAAAAATAGATGGCATTCTTGTGTTATACCTGAAATGCCTTGGGTTCTTGACCCATTTTGCTACCCAGTCTTCGGTCAATTTTTCATTGATTCTTTTGAGATTTGGACCTGACTTTGCTAGTGTAGGCCAGTCAGCATTGTGGTGACAACCATTGCATCCTGCCTGGTCGATTAACGTGAGTCCTAAATTTATCTTTTCACCGCCTGCTAGGTCACTTGTATTCGAGTGACATTTAAAGCAACTTGCTTCTGTATATCGCGTTGGAAGCATTGGAGTTAACCAGTGGTGGTTTACTTTCCAATTGTGTTCTTTTTTCCAGCGTGCTTTATCTTCAGGTGTGTTTGGTGTATGTGAGGAGGAGACAAAAGACGTTCCCCTTGATCGTCCTCCATGACAACTTGTACATCCAAAATTATTCATTGGGTGAGGTGACTTTGATGTTATGTATAGATCAAGATTTGGATGCGTTGTGTATGGTTGAGGAGCATCAGAAAAATCAGGATTGTCAATTCCTAGATGACAACTAGTACATCTGTCAACTACAGGTACAGCTGCAAAGTTGACATCGTATTTAACATCAGCAACTACAATTTGATTAACCTTATAATAAGGATCTAAAAAGTCTAAAATAGGCAAATCTCTGACAATATCACCGAGTTTGTTTGCCATTGTCATTCTGCTTCTGTCGAGTTTGCCTAGCTTATTTTTTGTAAGAGTGAATTGTTTGGTATACTTATCTAAATCATCTTGCTTATCTTTTACAATTGATTTTATTTCCTTGATTTTTGATTCAATTTTAGTTATTTCAATTTCAGTATCTTCACGCTCTAGTCTTAATATGTCAAGTTTATTTAATGCAGAATAGTATTCATCTCTATTAGAGGGACCATGTCCACCATGTGCATTGTCTGCTTCGACCAAATACTTGAGTGCCTCAACATTTGCTTTTTGGCTTTGGAACTTCATGTTTTGATTATAGTGCTTATCCTTTAAATCACTTAATTGATTCTTTAGTTCACTTAATTCATCACTTCGATTGTCAAATTCTGTTTGTGCAACTGCAAGAGCATTTTCATAGGCTTCCTTCTCTACACTAACTTCTTTTGCTTGTTGCTCTAACTTCTCTTGCGCAACTTGAACTTGCATCTTCCTAAATTCTCTTTGATAGTCTTTGAATTCATCATCATTATCGTCAACAAATACCCAAACTGTTGCAGCTAAAAATATAATCGATGAAATGGCGAACCATTTATTCAGTAGGGTAATATCCCAATATCTTTCGTCGTTTTTAAACATCTATTCGCAGAGTTTCAAATGTTAAAGAAGTATTCTGGTATGGAAATAAAATATTTCAGGTTAACTACCCATCTTAGGTACATTTTCAATGGGAGTGAGAGCATAACTAATCCAAATATCATTAAAGATACAAATCTTGTAGGTCCATATGCTTCGTACATATCCTTTAATATGGTCTTCGCAAGTATGAATGGTAAAATAAATAGGTAGCCACCTACAGTTAAAAATCCTAAAAATTCTCTTAAAAGAATATTTTCTGGCAGTCCTTTTCCAAGCAACTTTACCCAGAAATATTCTGAAAGATTAACACTATTAAGTGCAACTACTTTGTGAGTGTCCCAGTATTCAAAAGGGCCATAAAAGTTCCAATTAGGTCCCCTAAAAAAAGTGCCGAGTACAATGAGGAATAGCCACAGTACAATCCATCCATACATAAAAATAAAAATACCTACTCTTCTTTCCTTAAAAGAATAATATCCATCACCTTTTTTATTGATATCCATATATGGAATTGCCATAAGCCCAACAACGCAAAAAATAGGAAGAACAATTCCTGCTATCCATGGATCGTAATAGACTAACATTTCTTGAAGGCCTAGAAAATACCATGGAGCTTTTGAGGGATTTGGCGTTGCAGCTGGGTTTGCAGGTTCTTCAAGAGGTGCAGGAACCAATATTGACCAAACGACAAGAAAAACAGTAAATAGAATCAGTGCAATGAATTCTATATAAACTAGGTCAGGCCAAACTAAAACTTTATCATCAGGGTCATTGTATTCAAGTGGTTTTAGACCTTTTTCTAATCTTTCATCATTGATATATGCTTTATGCATTGCCACCCAGGTAAAGAAGTATATTGAATAAACCATTAGTACAATAGGGAAATTATCTGCCTTAGTGAGGATGACATTGAAGTTTTGATCCATATATCCTACGACAAAAAAGAAAGTGATTGCGGCCATAGCTGCAATGAGTCCAGTTTTGGTCCATAATAAGTGGAAACCTAGCTTTCGATTAATTTTATCAAACCAGTCGGTAGGAGGGAAAAGAATAGGGGTGATAACGGTTAAAATTGAAAAACTAATTGTTGGTGAGGATAAATAGTCTACGGTATGTTTGAAGGTCTCTAACATTTATTCATTCCTTTAAAGGGGTCCTGAAATACCACCATCTTTTCTAATTCGCCAGAAATGTACAGCCATGAATATCATCATGATAAATGGTACTGCTATGCAATGAATCACATAAAATCTTAAAAGAGTGGCTTCTCCAACAAAGCGCCCCCCAATAAGAGCAAATCTTACATCCGAACCAATATGAACTAAATTAATATCCCCAATGGCTAGGAGACTCGCTCCAGGTCCTTCATGCCCAATAAAAGGATGAGCTCTTGCCATATTAGAGCCAACGGTAACTGCCCAAATAGCCAACTGGTCCCAAGGCAAAAGATACCCTGTAAATGATAGGAACATCGTCATCGTCATTAATAAGACACCAACTCCCCAATTAAATTCCCGGGGTGGTTTATATGATCCGGTCATGAAAACTCTAAGCATATGCAACCACACAACTAAAACCATTGCGTGAGCTGCCCAGCGATGAAGCTCTCTCATAATGCCAAGAGGCACTTGCTCAGTAAGATCGATGATGTCTGTATATGCATATTCAACTGTGGGTCTGTAGTAAAACATCAGTAAAATTCCGGTGATAGTCAAATTAACAAATAAGAAAAATGATAGTCCTCCCATGCACCAAGTATAACCTAATTTCACTGCGTGTTTTGGTAGTCTGGCAGGATGAAGATGTAGAAATACGCTTCCTAATACAGCATGCATCCTCTGTCTTCTGGTTCGAGGAACACCAGACCGTATAATTGACTTCCAGACCTGTGACTCACCTAATGTTTCTAAAATTGATTTCTTATTATTTTTTTCTTTAGCCATTTTTAATGAATTTTGTTATTTAATTCTTATACTTTCAAATATGATTCTGGATTTTCCCATTCTCCCTTTTCCCATTTAAAACTTTTAGTTTTATCAACTAATATTTGGCCATCATTTGATAAACCTATTTTAAATCTTTCTAATGGCCTAGGAGCAGGTCCTTCAAAATGAATTCCAGTCATTCTAAATCCACTTCCATGGCACGGGCATTTGAACTTGGATTCAACAGGTAGCCAATTGGGAGTACATCCAAGATGGGTGCAAACTGTTGATAGAGCAAAAATGGATTCTTCATCTCTAACAATCCATGCATTATATTGTTTTTTAAATTTGACATCCACTGAATTTTTTGAGAAGTCTTCAGGAAAACCTATTTTGAAGGTTTGAGGTGGCTCAAATAATACATTAGGAAACAAAAATCGCACGATCATTGTAAAAAAACCACCGGTAACACCAATATACGCAAGCCACCCAAGAGATAACCAATTGAAGAAACCCCGTCTATCAGTTTCAGGTCCTTTGTAGGCATTTTCAGCTGAAGAACCAACAGCTGCATTTGGGGTCATTTTTTCTTCTGTCATATGCTATATTATCCTGTCGTACGATTTTTCAAGTGTTTTTATTGCAGCATTTCTAATAGATAAATTATCATCATTTTTTGCTAAGTCTAATAGTAAAGGTTCAAATTGATTATCTATCAAAAAGGATGATGCTTCAATTGCGGTAAGGATAACCTTATTTAATTCTTTGCCATCT
>MDTE01056962.1_pt1 | contig 19757 bp, 8 predicted proteins | sample 811231 | NCBI WGS metagenome assembly MDTE01 (sample SAMN05326651, study PRJNA326480) | marine metagenome | isolation source: seawater | place: Indian Ocean: Red Sea | collected 2010 | reverse complement strand
TTTAGTCAATCTATGAATACAAGCACCGTTACGGTTTCGGATGGAGCAAATTTAGTTTCGGCAAATGGAACAAGTGCCGCATATACTGATGGACAAGATTCTGCTTCAAGTACAATACAATTATCAGATGATGGATTTGAAACAATTGAAAATTGTGTTTCAGTAGTAGCGAGTTCAGGTAATTCTGTTTTTGCAATTGTACCTGAAACTCTTAAAGCAAGACATGCTTATAATATAAAAGTTAAAACAGATGTTCAAGATTTAGGTCAAACAAATTGTATTTATCAGTTTGCAACAACTGAAGGAATTACTACTGGAATAAAAGTTAAAGATCCGCAGACTGGTGAAGAAACAACATATTCAAAAGACGAAGATCCTCCAAAAATTAAAAAAATATCTATAGATACAACTGTTTTAGAAAGTGCTAATTTATCTGAAATAACTTCTCCTGATGATTATCAAGCAGTTGCTACTAATCTTGGTGGTAATCCTTTAACGGTTCAATTTTCTGAAAGTATGAAAATAAATTCAGTAACTACTGCAACATCTAATACAGATTCTACAGGCACAGTACAGTTGTCTTGTGATGATTTTAATACAGTTGTTCAAATGACATCTACAAGTCCAGTTGTAACAACAACTGATGAAGATAATGATACATTTAGTTTTACTCCTGTGGCAAATTTATCTGCAAATGCTGTTTATACTTTAAAAGTTTTAAAAGATGTTACTGATGATTCACCAGAACAAAATCGAATGGAACAAGATAATGTAAGTTCTATAAAGACCTTTTCATTATATGGGAATCCTGCGGATGCTGATGATTATTATATTCCAGGAGAAATTATATCAGGAATTAGAACATTAACGATTAAAGCGAATACGGGAACACCAACTATAGGATTAACTGCTGGAGATACGTTTTTGGGTTTAACTTCAAAAGGCAAAGGGAAAGTTTTAGATTTTACTGAAGATTCAGGAGCAATAGAAACTATTAGATATACAGAATTGGCTGGTAATGATGGATCTATTAGACCTTTGAGTCCTGGTGAAGTTTGTAAAGTAAGTGATACAATTAATTTTACAATTGATAATGTAGCAATAACTGATCCATCAAGAGGAAATGTTGTTTCTTTTACTTCAGGAACTAAAAGAATAGTTTATAGAGATAATGAAAAAGATAATGAGTTTTTAACTGGAACTTCATCTATAGAAAGAATTGTAGGAAGATCATCGAATGGTTATGCTTGGACAGGAAGTCATGGAACTTCGGGAATGGTAGGAGAAGGATTTAAAACTACTACAACTGCAATTGTAGCAAATGTGCATTTTCGAGATTCTACTGGTGGAGCAACAACTTCTCCAGTAGATAGTGCTATTTCTGGAGTTGGAATAAGATCAAATGTTGTTTTTTATTTTAATCAAACAATGAATGTTGAAAGTATTAATTTTAATGCAGTTGATTCAGTAGTAAGAGATTCTTACAATATATTGCTTTCTTATGATAGTTCTTTTGGTAATACAATACCACTGAGTACAAATTTTACAAGTTCAAATAATGATACTGCATTTGAGTTTCAACCAGCAATATTATCAAATACAAATTTACAGTTAACACAAGATAAGAATCTTTATGCTAAAGTAGTACGTACAGACGCCAGCATTACAGACAATCTAAAAAATAAAGGAGACATGAACATTGTTTCAAGTTTTGCTCCTTCAAATGAAGCTAATACTGTTACAAATCTTGATTTTCAAGCAATAGAGGCCTCTGTTTTTACTACAGAGGGAGAAGAAATAAAATTAGGAAGAGGAACCAGTGTAGATATGCCTAATCAATCTTCAATAATAGCAAGATCAACTCTTGTTATTATTCATTTTAATGAAGTTGCTAATGTGGCAACTTTTGCCCTTGGTTCGGGAGATGAAATAGAATTATCAACGTCTTCTACTTTTGCTTCAGGTCACTATTCAGGTACAGGAACTTTAACAAAACAAGGTAAATATGGAACAGAAATACAAATTAGGCTTTCTGTAGGATTAACAGCATCAACTCAGTATTATTTAAGAGTTGTGGGTAGTGTAGGTGGAACTAATGAAGGTGGAAAAGCAATTGATACAACTACTCAATATTTTAATTCATTTACAACATCATCATAAAAAAGGAAATAATATGTTAGATGAAAATACTTTAAAACAGGGCATAGAAGAAGCATTTAAACTTGGTGCGGCCGCTGGATCATATCCAGCAGTTGCGGCATTATTAGCTAAAGCAATACACACTTATGTAAATACTGCTGAGATTAAAATACCCATAACTACTGAAGTATTGGGTGCTACTGGTCCGTGTGCAGTTGGCTCTCCTGCTGTAATTGATGGGGTGCTTGGCGTAGCTAAGGGAACAGGCATAGTTCAAGCAGGACCAGGATCAGCTTTAATATAGAGTAAATAGAACTAAATAAACATATGGCTACAAACGCAACAGAAGAAGATGTATATACCTTTGATCAAGATCAGCTTAATATAGATGATCCTGAAGCAATTCGTTATCTAACTTTGATGACTCCTAGGGATTTGACTTTACAATTTACTAAGAACCCCAACACGGGTGATCTTGCTTTGAAAACGGGGTCTAATGCAATAAAGGAATCTATAAGAAATTTGATTTTAACTAAAAAAAAGGAAAGACCGTTTCAACCAGCACTTGGTTCAAGTATACTGGAATTATTATTTGAGCCAAATGATATAATTACTGAAAAATTAATTGAAGATGAAATTAGAACTACAATTGAAAATTTTGAAAGAAGAGCAGAAGTATTAGATGTAATTGTTAATGGTGATAGAGAGGGACAAGGTTATCGTGTTAAAGTAATTTTTTCTGTCATTAATGAAAATGAACCGGTAACATTTACAACATTTTTAACAAGAAGTAGAGGTACTTAAATGGCAGAAGCTACTAAATTACGAGTTACAGAATTAGATTTTGATCAAGTAAAAAATAATTTTAAAAATTTTCTTAAAGAACAAGATATTTTTAGAGATTATACTTCAGACGGTTCTGTAATTTCTCAACTTTTAGATATTTTAGCATATAATACTCATTATAATGCTTTTTATTTAAACATGGTAGCAAATGAAATGTTTATTGATTCTGCTACTACTAGAAATGCTATAATATCTTTATCTAAATTATTAGGATATACTCCGAAATCAAGAACAGCGGCAAAAGCAAATGTAAATATATCAATAACACCCAATGATTCTCCCGCAAATATTACTGTAGCAAAAAATACAAAATTTAATTCTGTTATAAATGGAGTTAATTATACTTTTGTTACTGATAAATCATATGGAACGACTGCAAATAATGATAATTCAGTAGTTACTATTGAAAATGTTTCATTAATTGAAGGGGATCCATTAACTTTTCAATATACTGCTAATACACAAGATTCTTCACAAAGATTTACTATTCCTAATAGAGGAGTTGATCATTCAACAATTACAGTTTCTATTAAAGAAAATTCTTTTACTACAACTTTGTCTCCTTATACTTTAGCGACTGATCTGCTTGAAGTTAGTTCAACATCAAATGTATTCTTTATAGAAGAGGGTTCAGATTTCAATACAGAAATAAAATTTGGAGATGGAGTTTTAGGAAGAAAATTACAAACTGGAAATATTGTTATTATTGATTATAATATTTGTGCTGGTTTAATGGGAAATGGTGCAAATAATTTTACAGTTGCAACAACTGCTGGAGGATATTCAACTGTTAATATTTCAACTAATAGTAATGCTGAAGGTGGCTCCGATGAAGAAACTATTAATTCCATAAGATTTAATGCCCCCAGACATTATAATACACAAAATCGAGCAGTAACGAAAGATGATTATAAAAGAATAATTTTGAGAGATTATCCATTAGCAGAATCAATAGTTGTATATGGTGGAGAAGAAGCAGATCCTCCTGAATATGGAAAAGTTTTTATAGGCATAAAACCTAAATCGGGACTTTATTTAACAGATTCAGTAAAAACAAATATTAAAGATAATATTCTTAAAAAATATAATGTTGCATCTATAACACCAGAGTTTGTTGATCTTGATTACATTTATGTTTTATTAACAACAACTGTTAACTTTGATTCACGAAAAACAACAAGAACTTCACAAATATTAAGAAGTAGTATTATAAGTTCTATTAATACATATGTTTCTGAAGACCTTTATCAATTTGAACAAACATTTAGATTATCAAAATTACAAACAAAAATTGATGAGACTGATTCTTCTATTTTGGGTAATGATAGTACTATTAGATTGAAAAAAATATTTACACCAACACTAGATACAAAATTGTCTTATACTTTAAGATTTAATAATGCAATTTATCATCCCCATACAGGCCACGCTCCTGCTTTATCTTCTACTGCATTTTCTATAAATGATGAAAAAGATGTTTTAAGAGAAGACTGTAAAATAAAAGATAAAGATAGTAAATTATTGATTTATAGAACAGATAATGAAGGAAAAGAACATACAGTTAGAGAAAATGCTGGTACTATTGATTATATAACTGGAAAAGTAGTAATAGATTCTTTTGATCCCGCATCATATGCAGGTAATGAAATTAGTGTAACCGTTATACCTGTTTTAGGAGATGTTGCATCTTTAAGAGAACAATTGATAACAATTCAAGAAAGGGATCTTAATTTAAAAATGAATGATACATCATTAGTTCAAAAACAAGATCAAATTACAACAGCCGAAACCTCAACATCTCAAACAACCTCAGTAAATTATAATTAAGATGTCAGAATATAATTGGTTAAAAGATACAGAAAATATAAAAATAGTAAATAAAGTAGCAAATTTAATTGATGATCAATTTCCAGAATTTGTTAAAGAAGAAGGTGGAAATTTTTCTGAATTTTTACAATTTTATTATAAGTGGATGGAGTCTCATGAATTAACTATTTCAACTGTGATTCAAGATGAATATCATGTTAAGTTAGAAAGTGAGCAGGGGGGTTTTGTATTAGAAACGGGATTTGATCTTATATTAGAAGGAGATAGAACTAATGTAAGTGCTTATGAAAAAAATGAAATTATAACAGGAGTAACTTCAGGTGCAACTGGTACTGTTGATAGAAACACAAATACAGCATCGAGTAAAATTTATGTAACTGGAGTAACAAAAACAGATTTTGAAGTAGGCGAATTAATAAAAGGCACAAATAATCGAACACTTGGTACTGTAACTAGCTTTCAAAAAAATCCTCTTTTTGCATCAAGAACATTATTACAATCGAGAGATATTGATAGTACAACAACATCCATGATTGATTATTTTGCTAAAGAATTTTTGGTAAATTTTCCATTAAATTTAAGTACAGATAGAACGCTTTTAATAAAACATATATCTGATGTTTATAGAGCAAAAGGAACAAGTACATCATATGATTTTTTATTTAAATCATTATATGATATACAAAATCTTACTTTTTATACCCCAAAAGTAGATTTACTTAAACCATCTTCTGGTAATTGGCAACAAGATAAGTCTATCAGAATTATTACAGATGATCCTATATCATCATTTGAAAGTCATTCTGTTACAGGAAAACAATCAGGCGCAACTGGAATTGTAAATCGTCTTGAACAGTTTGCGGCTGGAGTTTTTGATATAACAGAATTATTTTTAACAAATATTGAAGGAACATTTATTGTAGGAGAATCAGTTGAATCAAATGAAGTTGATGGTGTATCTGGTAGCGGAATAGCACAAGGATTGATATCTGAGATTATTATTACTAATGCAGGTTCGGATTATAAAATAAATGATAAACTTACATTTTCTGGTGGAGGAGGTGTTGAAGCAAAAGCAAAAGTTGGGGAGATTGGATCTGGTACATTAACTAATTTTACTGTATTTGATGGTGGAGATGGTTATCTTGAAGATAAAGAATTAACAGTAAATAATTTTGCTACATTGGGGACAGGATTTGAAGGAAAAATTAAAGATGCAATTGATAGTTTTACATTTTCAAAAAATGAAGATATAGTAGGAAACTTTACAACAGTTACATTTAATGATACTGCATATGAATTAAGTGGTGATGTGACGGCAAATAGTGCAGATAGATTAATTGATGCATTGGGTTTTTCAAAATTGGATGCAGGACATATTTCTACTGTAGAAACAACTGCCTCTGGAAGTGGTTATGAAGCTATTCCAAAAATATCAGTTACAGAAACAACAACTGAAGATTTTAGTGAAAGTTCTATTCGGATTTTAAATTTAAATCCAGATCCCGATGAACTTGCTACAACGAATGCGATTACAGACTTTTTTGATGCGGGAGAAAAGATCACTTCAAACAGTGGTAATAAAATAGGAACATTTTTTGGTACTGTAAAAACAGATGACACTCTTTCAGATCCTTCTAGAATAAGAGTAAAAACAATAAAATATTTGGATCAAGATGTAACTCGAAAAATTCCAATTGCACAAAGAAATGATTTGACTGTAAATAATTCTTCTTATTTATCAACTACAAAACCATCAGTATATCATGCAGTATTTGTTTCTGGTGGTTCGGGTTCAGTAAATAAAATAAAATATAAACGAGGGATTGATGCAAGAGAAGATTTTAATAGTGCAAATAATACTGGAAATATAGATTTTTATGATAATGGAGGAACCGGCGTAGAAGTAACAGGTGGTTATCAAACATTAAATTTTAGTATTTCATCACTTACTAGAACCAGCACAACTGCAACTGCAACCACATATGGAAAACACGGATTAGAAGATGGGCAAATAGTTGCTATAACAGGAGCAAGTCCTGCTGGTTATAATGGAACTGTGACAATTGCAGTACCAAGTAGCACCACTTTTACATATACTGTGGGAGGTTCTTTAACAACTCCTGCCACAGGAACTATATTATATAATGAAAATGTTTCTGTAAAATTTACATTACCTTTTGGACACACTACTGATGATGAATATGCTTTTTCTACTATAAATTTTGTTTCAAATGAAGTTATTACTGGTGCTAATTCGGGAGCAGTTGCAACTGTAAATACTGGTGTTGCTTTTTCTGAGGGAGGAGATTTAGGAAATAATGCAATTGTCGGTGTTGCCGCAGGAGATGCTGGTTCTGGTTCGATTAAATCTATTGAAATTCAAGATCCAGGAGTAGGATTCACATCTGCTCCTGTAATAACATTACCGGGTCTTGGTGCGGAAAACGCAAATTTAACAGCAAAAATTGGTGCAATGAGATCAGAGACAGGATTATATCTTGATGAAGATGGGCAAGTGAGTTCTAATAAAAAAATTATTGATAGTGATTTTTATCAAGATTATTCTTATTCTTTAATTGCAAATAAACAACTTAATGAATATCAAGAAATTGTTTTTAAATTATTGCATCCTGTAGGATCAAAACTTTTTGGAGAATATACTCCTGATCCTGCTGAATTGAATTTGGGATTTGATAATAGAATAAAATTTGAGGATGGAGATTTTGCATTAAAAGAAGATGGTGATGATCTTTTAATGGAAGATTTAACAGAACCAAGACATAATGTAGTATTTAATAATAATCAAAATTTAGGATCAGGAACTATTACTTTAACAGGTAATTCTGATGTATTATTAGGAGATTCTACAGATTTCTCAGCAACATATGCTGAGGGAGATCATATAGTTATTGATAATGAACAATCTTTTGAAGTTTCTTATGGTGAATTAAGATTAGAAAATTATTTAGTGGGCACAATAGCAACATCATCATCAAATGTTATTTCTATTATAGGATTAGGTAATACTTATCCTATGACTTTAACTGTTCCTGATGATTTTAGTGCTAATGCTAATTTTGTTGCAAATAGCGTAGTTACACAAATAAATTCTACAACAGGAGAAAAAGTAACTGGTGTTGTTCTTAGACATGAATTGGATCCATCAAATAATAACATATTAATTTTACACTCTTGTAATGGAATATTTGATACTTCAAGTAATGCAAATTCCACAGTTGGAAATAATTCAGTATTAAGTATAGAAACATATAATACAATTTTAGAAGGAGGATCTGCTGATTTAACAGGGGATTTTGTATTAGAAGCAGATGGAGCATCGACTATTGCGTTGGAAGATAGTGTATATCGAAATAATAAACCAATTACAACTGCAACATTTCAATATGTAAAATCTAATGTAATTTTTGGTGTTACTACAAATTTTCAAGCAGATTTTAGAGTAAATGATAAACTTAAATTGTTAACGACTCAACAAGATACAAAAGTTATTGAAATAATTAATTCGACATGTTTAATAGGAAATACTGCAATAAGCACAGATAATTCTTTTAATATAGTTTTAGAGAATGCAACATCTGGTTCTCCAGGAAGTTTTATTACGGAAGATGGTGATAATATTATAGTAAATAATATTGAGCCCTCTTCGGGTAAATTTGACAATGAAGATATACAGTATTATAATTTACTTGAATCAACAGTAAGAGGAACAACTACTGCAAATGGAATATATACAGGAAATACTTCTTTAGTAGGAATAGGTTCTTCTTTTGGTGAAGATTTAATGATAAATGATATTATCACATTATCTTCTAATACATCTTCAAAAGCAAAAATTTTAACAATAGTGGGTCAAACTTTAACTTTAAATAGAGCAATAGGCGATGGAACAGTTGGACAAACTATAACCTTACATACACCTAGGAATATTGATTTAGAAAGAAATGCAACTACTATATCTTTATCAACTCCTTATGATGGTTCAAATAATTTTATGAATTTGACAGTTAATTCAACTGCTACAGGATTGTTACTTCTTGAAGACGGAATAGGTACTGCTAATGCGGGATATGTTGGAAATACTTCTACTGAAGGTAGTTTTAAATTTGAAATATTATCAACATTTGATAATCAAACACCTAAATTTATACAAACATAAAAATTTTTTATTAATATAAATAAAGATATGGCTAGACTGGTAACGACAAAATTTAAAATACATAACGCAGAGCAATTCATTGAATCTCTCAGCGAAACTTCAGCAACAAATTTATATTTGTTTATTGGAAAAGTACAAGAATGGGATGATGAAAATGCTCCTCCAGCACCAAATGAAGCTGTGGCAAATACTTTGTATAGTTACTGGGATCAAATGATAGCCGCAAAAAAAGTTACTTCTGCAGATGTTAAACATGTTATTACGAGAACAAATTGGGAATCAAATACTTCATATACTTCTTATACTCATACGAATTCAGATCAGTTAGCAAATAATTTTTATGTTGTTACAGAAGATTTTAATGTATATAAGTGTTTACAAAATAATTTATCGAATGGAGCTTCAACAATTAAGCCAACTGGTACAGGTACAGCGGTTATTGAAGTTGCAGATGGATATAAATGGAAATATATGTATACAATTACATCTCAAGATACTTTAAAATTTACAACATCTGAATATATTCCTGTACAAAAAAGCGTAGATTCTAGACAAATTGCAGTTGAAGATGCCGCTATTGATGGACAAATAGACATTATTAATAAAACATCAAATGGTGATTTTAAAGTTGAATTTACAGCCGCTCCAGAAAATGCTGTTGGTGATTCTCAAGATTTTGTTTCTGGTGAAACTTTAATAGGTCAAACTTCAAATCAATATGGTACTCTTGTTAGTTTTACTTCTGCGGCAAATAATTTAACTTATTCTGTTAGTGCGGGAAATGTAAAATTTAGTAATAGTGAAGTTGTTTTAGGATCATCATCTAATGCAAGAGCAACAATTTCTAATACACCAACATCAACATATGAATTTGATACAGGAATATTTGCAAGTGTAACTAATTCTACTGTAATGCAATTATCTACAAGTGCAAATAATAGTGTAGATGGTTTATATGTAAATTCAACTGTTTTTGTGGTAAATAATGCAGGACAGGGCGAACAAACTACGATTACACAATATGATTCTGCACTTAGACAAATAACTGTAGATCCTGCTTTTACTATTACACCGACTACTGTTTCTGGTTATGAGGTAGCACCATCAATTACAATAAACGGAGATGGAACCGCTTTTAAGGGAAGAACAAGAGGAAATGTTTCTCATGGTATAACAGAAGTAACTGTAACAGAAAAAGGATCAAAATATACTGTAGCTAATCCTTCTATTTTTGCTAATTCTTCTTATGGAACAGGAGCAAATTCTGAAGTTATTATTGGACCAGTGGGGGGTCATGGTAAAAATGCAATTGAAGAATTGGGAGGAAATAGAGTTATGGTTGATTCTCGTATTTCTGGAAATGAATCAGGAAGATTTACAACATCTAATGATTTTAGACAAGTGGGTTTATTAAGAGATCCTTTACAAACTGCAAATACCCTTGCATTTTTTACAGAATCTTTATCTGATCAATCTACAACCTTATCAATTGGTGGTGTTGCTGGATCTTTTCAGGCAGATGAAAAAGTTTATACAGGAACATCTTTAGCAAATAGTACTGCCAATGGAGTTGTTGTAGATTTTCTAAATAATAATACATTAAGAATAAATGAAGTAAAAGGTACTTTTCAAGATAGTAATGTCGTAACTGGTGCGAATACAAGTTCAACCGGAACAATCTCTGCAAATGGTGTTACTCAACCAGGAATGAAACCATATAGTGGTGATGTACTTTATATCGAAAATAGAGAAAAAATTACTAGATTGCAGAATCAAGTAGAAGATTTTAAGATTGTATTGGAGTTTTAACAAATGCCTAAATTAACACAAGATTTTAATATATCGCCTTATTATGATGATTTTAATGAAGCTAATAAATTTTATAAGGTTTTATATCGTCCTGGATATTCTGTTCAGGCGAGAGAATTAAATCAAATACAATCTATACTTCAAAATCAATTAGAAAAAACCGGTGATACTCTTTATCAAGATGGCTCTAAAGTTTTAGGAGCAGAATTAGTTTTAAATAATAAAATTAATTCTTTGAAATTAAAACCAACCTACTCTAATGTTGCAATTGTTTCATCAAATTTTGATAGTAGAATTATTCAAGGGCAAACATCTGGAGCAAAAGCAGAAGTTGTAACAAGTAAAGGTTTTTCGACTGATAATTTAGATATCTTAATGATAAATTATGTCGATGATACTAAATTTTTAGATAATGAAACCATCAATACTATTGATACAGGAACAACATATTTTGCAACTGTTGCTGGAGCAGATGATGGATTGACTGGAGCAACTACGGAAACATCTTTGGCTTCTGGTTTGGGTTCTATAATTAGCATTAATGAAGGATTATTTTATATTGGCGGATATTTTGTACATGTTTCTCCTCAAAATCTTATTTTAGATACTGAAAATAATACTCCCTCTACAAGGATAGGTTTATCAATTGGAGAATCTATTGTTTCAAGTATTGAAGATTCCACACTTTTAGATAATGCAATAGGAACTCCTAATTATTCTGCTCCTGGAGCAAATAGATATAAAATTGAATTAACATTATCATCAAAAAGTTATTTTGAAACTGGTAAAACAATTGCATCATCAGGTCTTACTTTTTCTGTAAATACAAAAGATAATAGATCAGGAACAGCAACTATAACAACTACTACTGATCATAACTTATCTATAGGCGATGTTATAGTTGTATCTGGTGCTGGAGAAAAAGAATATAATGGAAAATATACAATTTCAGCAGTTGCATCTACTACAACTCTTTCTTATTTAATACAAGGTAAACCTTCAACACCTGCATCTGGAACACCTGTATATGTAACAGGAGTAACTGATCCGATTGCTAGAACTTCGGATTCTGATTTTATTGAATTGTTAAGATTAGAAAATGGTGAAAAAATAGAAGAAGTAAAATTTCCTATTATGGGAAATATAGAAAAAACTTTAGCAAGACGAACATTTGATGCTTCAGGAGATTTTACAGTTAGACCGTTTTCACTTGATCTTCTTGATCATAAAATTCAAGGATCTGCGGGTGATAGAACATCAACAAATACAAGTACAACCGTTACTGCTAATGGTTCAAATTTTATAGCAGATGTTAATGTTGGGGATACTATATTCTTTTCAGGAAATACTTCAAAAACTGCTGAAGTTACAGCAATAACCAATACAACATCTTTAACATTAACAACTGGAACTGCTTTAGGAGATGGTAGCAATAATCAAAGAATAGGTGTTTCTACAAAAATATCTGCGGAATTAAGTCCAGGAAAAGCATATATTAAAGGATTTGAACACGAAACGATAACTCCTACAATTATAAGTTTAAATAAAGCAAGAGATACAGAGTCAGTTTCCGCAGAAAAACAGGGAGTTGAGTTTGGACCATATGTAAAAGTAACAGATGTTATTTGTAATGTTGCTTTTACCACAGGTGTAAATTCAGCATCTATTAATTCAACATCTGGAGGAACGGGTGCTGATTTATTAGATTTGCATATTGTTAAATGGCCATCAACATCTAAATCTCATGATGGATCAGCAACTGGAAATCTTATTACTTATGTGGCAAATACTGCAGGAATTAAATATACTGGTCTTGATAATACTTCAGCCGCAACAATAGGAAATACAAAAATAGGAACGGCACGATTAAGACAACTTGATTTTAGAGCAGGAAGACCTTCTGATGTTTCTCCTAATGAATTTGGATATAAGTCTGGTGGTGTAGCAAATGCACAGTATCATACAAAATTTCCTGCAATATATGATGCTCATTTATTTGATTTTCGATTTGTAAAAGCAACGGGAACAGTTGCTTCTGCTATTACTGCTAATAGTACACTTATTAATTTAGTAGAATCTGGAGCTTATTCTTTTCCTACAGTCAATTGTTTGTATGGAGCAACAATAACTGTTAATACATCATTTTTGGGGGTTAATACTTCTGATACAAGAAAAATTATTTCATGGTCGGGGGGAGCTTCTGTTTCAAATTCGACCTTCGGTTATGATATAGATGCATCTGGTTCCAATTCAGCTTCTGCATATACTGCACAATTAGATAATGCATTAACACAACCAACTCAAACCACTTCTACTTATTCTATAAATTTTGGTATTAAAGATATTAGATCCCTTGTAGAAATTGATGGATCTCAAAAATTCTCAAAAGCCATGAATATTGATATTAGTAGTAAGAATGATTTGACCGAAACTGGAAATACTATAATATACGATAATAACGATGATCAAAGAACACTATTATTTCCATATCAAAACAAAACTCTTTCGGGTTTGACAAAAGCATCTTATAAGTTAAAAAGAGGATTTACAGCAACGCTTTCTCAAAATTTAGCAACTATAACATCTGCAGAAGCAGGAGAATTATTTTATCCAGCAACTGGTGCAGGTGCCCTTACTTCGGCTGTATGCGATGCAAATTATTTGGTTTTTACTATAAATTCAGCAGGTGAAGGAGAATATATTGAATTTAGTAATTCTTCAGGTTCTTCTTTTGGAGATGGTAGGTCTATTACAATAAATGCTGATGGGGATCAGTTATCGGTTAATGTTGAATCAAGCGCAACAGATGCAAAAGATTATGCTGGTAAACAAATATATGTTCTTGCTACAATGTTGTATAAAGCGGCTGGAGCAACAAGAGGAAATGGCGGTATTGGTACAAAAACTTTAGTATCAGGAAATGTTACAGTTGCTAATGTGACTTCTGCTTCATCAAATACAATTCAAGCAGATTCTGGTCAAATTCATTTGGGAATAGCAATGAATGCAGAACCAGGAATAGCTAATAGTTTAGAAATAGCAGATATTAAAAATTTAGTTGCTGTTGTAACTTCTTTAGATCCAGACGTAGAAGTTACAAATGCTATGTTAACTACGGCCATTTCTAATACTGCAAATGCTCATAATATTACAAGTAGCTTTATATTTGATACTGGACAAAAAGACAATTATTATGATTATGGAACTATAACTTTAAAAACTGGAGAAGATAAACCAGTAGGTCAAGTGATAGCAATAGTTGATTATTATAATCATACTGGTTATGGTCCATTTACAGTTGATTCTTATATTTGGTCGGGTTCTGGAAATACATCATATAGTAGTATTCCATCATATACAAGTCCAACGACTGGTGTAAAAGTTGAATTAAGAGACATGATTGATTTTAGACCTAAAAGATTGGGTTTTGAAACATCTGATGGTACTAATTCACAGAATAATGATATTACAGCAACAGCAAATGTATTTAATGAAAAAGCAGTACCCGATTATGATTATACATTTGATACAGATTATAGTTATTATCTTCCAAGAAAAGATAAAATTGTATTAAATAGAGATAAAACATTTGAAGTAATTGAAGGAGTATCAGATAAATCTCCACAATTACCTGTCGATGATGATGATTCGATGACATTGTACAATCTAGAAATGCCCGCATATACTTTTAATCCAACTGATGTAAAAGTAAATTATATCGATAATAAAAGATTTACAATGAGAGATGTTGGTAAACTTGAAAGAAGGATTGAAAATCTTGAATATTATGTTTCTCTTAGTTTACTAGAAAAAGAAGCTGATGGATTAGTTATTACTGATGGTAATAATAATGATAGATTTAAAAATGGAATTCTTGTAGATCCTTTTGCGGGACATAATATCGGAGATGTTTTTAATGATGATTTTGCTATGGCAGTTGATTTTGATAAAAAAATATTAAGACCAACTTTTAATTCAGATTTACATTCATTAAATTTTAATGCAAATTCTGATGGAGCAACTGCTTTTTCAACCTTAGTGAATAATTCAGGAATATTAACTCTTCCATTTGCGGCAAATACATTTATATCAATGCCTCTCACAGGATCAAATGATAGTAAAAATACTCAAAAAACTTATCAAATAAATCCTTTTTCTGTTCAGAATTATATGGGTCAAATGAAATTAGATCCTTATGGAGATATATGGTATGATCAAACTAATCTTCCGCAGGTAAAGGTTAATATTGAAGGACAATACGATAATTGGACTTCTTCTGTATTAACAAATAAAGGACATGGAACTCATTGGAATGATTGGGAAGAAATTTGGTCTGGATCTCAAATTAATAAAGATGTTAGAGAAGGTATTAGAGATACAGGTGATTCTGGTAATAATGATAGAAGAGCAAAAACAACAGAACAAACTAAAACATTAACTGGTTTAAGTTCAGGAAGTGTTCCAGAAAAAATTGTTAAATCTCTTGGAAATAAAACAGTTAATTTGAGTGTAGTTCCAAAAGTAAGACAACAAACATTAACTTTTATTGCTAAAGGATTAAAACCATCTAAAAATGTATATCCTTATTTTGGTGATAAAAATATAGCAGTTAATGTGAAACAGGCTTCGCTTGTAAGTTTATCGAATGTAAGTTCATTGAATGTATTTCGAACAACTTCAGGAAATTTTGAGCAAGTTACAATTCAAGGTTCTGGATCAACTGCGGGTAATACTGCTAAAATTATTTACATGAGTGATAGAAATAATCAGAATAATTGTACTGTTTTACTTACAGATATGTCTGCTCAAACTGCTTTTACTGTTGGAACAGTAATTCAAGGAGATAGTACTGGAGCAAATGGATCTATTTCTGCAATTGTTAATTATCCTAAAACTGATACACAATTATCAGTTTCTACTGAAGGAGTTGTTGGAGGAATTTTTGATATTCCCGCTGGTACATTTACGGGGAATCAAAATCTTTTTAGAGTAACAGATGATCCTGATAATATTTCTTCAGTTACAACTTCAGTTGCGGAAGATATATTTCATTCTGCAGGAACAATCGATACTAAAAATGAATTAGGACTTGTTTCTGTCAGACCATTTATTTCAAGAAGAGAAAATATAAAAGAAGACAGAGTTACAAGAGCAACTTCTGATGGAAGGCAATCAAAGTCTACTGATTATTTGAATCCAATGGCACAAACTTTTTTAATTGACAAGAATCATTATTCTACAGGTGTTTTTGTTGATTCTGTAACTTTGTTTTTTAGTGCAAAAGATAAATCTGTAGGAAATAGAACTCCTGTAACATTGCAATTAAGACCTATGGTTAATGGAATGCCGAGTACATCATTGATTATACCAGGAAGTGAAGTTATTTTAACTCCTGGAAGAATTACTGCAAATACAAGCACACCAGTTGCAAATACTAGCGGAGGATTTCCTGCTGGCTTTTTGGGGAATTCTGATTCTGCTAATAAGAGTGCCACAGATATTGGATCGAGAACAATGTTTAAATTTGATCATCCTATTTTTCTTTCTCCTGATGAATATGCAATTTGTGTATTAACTAATAGTAATGCATATAAACTTTATGGATTTGAGTATGGTGCTTTTCATACGGGTACTTCTAGAAAAATAACAAAACAGCCTTATGTTGGAAGTTTTTTCAAGCCTTCAAATGTGGGAGTTTGGGAAGAAGTAATGGATCAAGGTTTAATGTTTCAATTGGATAGATGTGAATTTATATCATCGAATGCATATGCTAGATTAGATAATTCTGATGTTTCAAGTGGAAATGCAAGTTCGAATACGACTATAGATACATTTAAAGTAGTAACTGAATCGCTTAATTTTGCAAATACTTATACGAATTTTGATTATTATGCTACAGATTTAGCGGGAACCACAAAGGGTTCTGAAATAAAATTTAAAGAAAATAAAAACATTGATTTTAAAACACAAAAGCAAATTACATATCCACAGGCCGCAAATAATAGTTTTACAATTAATGCGTATTTTGAAACTGCAAATACATTAATATCTCCAGTAATTGATGAACAAAGAATGGGTATTGTTAGTGTTGAAAATATTATTAATAATGGAAGTTTATCAAATTCTGATATAGTATTATCTAATAATGGAACAGGTTATTATCTAGCTGAAGTAGGTAGTGCAACAAGCAATGCGGCCTCAGATGGTAATACAAGTGTATTTGTAGTGTCTGATCCTGATATTGGATCAAATACTGCTACGTTGGCCGCTAATGTTCATGCAAATGGAACTATTAATCAAGTTGTTGTTAAAAGTGGTGGTACGGGATATATTTCTACACCAACTGTTACTGTGGTTGATGGCGGAACGGTTGCTGTTGGCGATCCTGTACGAAGTACAACAAGTGCAGTTGTTAGTATTGTTGGTGAAGGTGCTAATAATACTGCGACTTTATCTACAACAAATGTAGTATCATTTTCTTCTGGAGGAAATTTAAAAGCTAGATATATTACAAGAAGAGTAACATTAGAAGAAGGATTTGATGCAGTAGACCTTAAATTATATATGGATGCGTATAAACCAAGAGGTTCTAATATTCATGCTTATTATAAAGTTCTTGCTGGAGATGATCAAGAATCTTTTGATGATAAACCTTGGATTCTTATGAAACAACAAACTGCAGATACTTCTTATTCTGTAAATGAAAATGATTTTAAACGATTTGAATTTAAAACATATGATGAAAAAATTTCTTATTTGGCCGCTAGTGGAGCCCAATATGAAAGATTTAGAACATTTGCAATTAAATTAGTTATGACTTTAGACAGAACATCACAGGATTCTTTTATAGGAATTCCTAAAATATTAAATTTACGGGCAATTGCTCTTGATAGTGAAGGTACTCCTTGATAGTAAAAACAGACAATCCAAGATATCATAGAGATACATTTTCTAATGCAATTATTGCGACTGATCAACAGATTTTGTTAAAACATAGACAAAAAGTAAAGCAAGCAAACATAACGAAATCTAATGAAAATGAAATAAATACTTTAAGAACAGAAATTAATAATATTAAGAATGATATTAATAAAATTTTAGAATTGTTAAGTAAGGATAAAGATGGCAATATCTGATACCAGTATTACCGATGTAGAATTAGTTAGTACGTTTGAACAATGGCGTTCAAAAACAAATCAAATCGTTACAGTATTAAATGAAAATTCAGATAATGGTCCTGTTACTAATTTAGTTTCTGCTAATTCAACTGGCGGATTTACGATTAATACAATCTCTGCATCGATTCTTACAGGAGCAAATGTAACTGGTACTAGATTATTGTTTAGTGGTTCTCCTGAAATAGATTTTGCTGGAGCAACTGTAGATGATTTAGGATCAGTTGCAAAATGGTCATTAGTTGAAACTGTTGGTGCAACTGTAACTGGTGCTAGTCCTGATAGTAAGATCGAAAGATGTCAAATTAATGAAGTTGAGATTAATTTAAATGGTAAAAATTTAAATGCAAATGGATCTTCTACGATTAATTTTAATGGAGCAACGGTTTCTGATTTAGGAACAGTTTCACAAGTTACAATTAATGAAGGAACAGTTAATGATGCAAATGTAAATATCACAGATGATAATGGTGCAAAAATTGTTACAATATCTGCGGCGGGCCCCCATCCATTGACTGGTGCAACTTTTGGTAATGGAACATTTAATAATGCTGTTTCAGTTGGCGGATTTACACATTCTGCAAATATATCGATTAATGCTTCATCAGCTTTTGTAGCTAATGTTGGAGCAATTTTTGGCTCAGATGTGGGTAATTCTAATGTGGCTATTGGAAAGTTTCCAGAATATACAACCTCTCCAACTCTCCCAACTTCTTCTAAAGGAAGACTGCATATAAGAACAGATTTTGCGGCAGGATCTACTACTGCTACTGCAGTTGAGGCGGCCACAGATGATGTATTAATAGAAGGAAATACTGCAGTTGGTATGACATTGCTTTCAAATAATGCCGCCAATGGTGCTATTGTATTTGGTGATACTGATGATCAGGATGTTGGAGGTATTCTTTATAATCATGCTACAGATTCTTTGCATATTTTTACTGATGCCGCTAATACAGCCGAATTTGGTAATGAATATGGTGGTTATATGCAAATCGCTGGTGGAGATACGCTTGGAACTCAACGAGGTAAATTACATGTAAATGTTGGTTCTTCTGATGGTACAACAGGAATTTTTTTAGAGACTGGCGATGCAGATCAACGTGGTGTTTTAATTAATGCGATTTCAACAACAACTGCAAATGTTTTTGAAATTAATGCATATTCAACAACTTCAGGTCATGTGTTATCAATACATCATGGATTAGTAACAGGAACTTCTCATGCTATGACAGGTTCTATGCTTTCTGTAACAGATAATAATAGTTCTACAGATACTAGAGCAGTTGTTGACATAAATCAAGATACGACAGGTGCTACTGGATCAATAGCATTAAGAATTAAAACTGATGGTGGAACAGGGGCACAGATTATACAAAATGCAGATAAAACAGGATTAAATGTAGAATCGTCTTTTGCTCATTCTACATCATTGGGTATTTTTAAATCAGCTAGTACTACCTCGACTGGTGCAACTTTATATGTGCATGGAGCTTCAAGTACAGGTGGAACAAAAATTCTGCATGTAGCAAATAATTCCGCTGATATTTTTAACACCTTTGCAAATGGATCTATCTATTGCACGGGTCCTATATTGTCGGATAACGGAGTCGATACAGTTAATGCTAGATTACCCGTGAGAGACACGGGTGGAACAGTTGTAAATACAACGTAAGGAAAAATGGCAAAACCTAGCACAAGAGAAGAATTAAAACAATATTGCCTTAGAACTTTAGGAAAACCAGTTATTGAAATAAATGTAGAAGATGATCAACTGGAGG
>MDTE01191704.1_pt1 | contig 19759 bp, 14 predicted proteins | sample 811231 | NCBI WGS metagenome assembly MDTE01 (sample SAMN05326651, study PRJNA326480) | marine metagenome | isolation source: seawater | place: Indian Ocean: Red Sea | collected 2010 | reverse complement strand
TAGACCGTACAATGCTATCGCGTTCTCTGGGCCTATTGCTGTTTTTGTCAGTGTGTTTCTCATTTATCCACTCGGACAATCATCTTGGTTCTTTGCGCCGTCGTTTGGCGTTGCTGCGATTTTTAGATTCCTCCTATTCCTCCAAGGTTTCCACAACTGGACGCTCAACCCCTTCCACATGATGGGTGTTGCAGGTATTCTGGGTGGAGCATTGCTCTCAGCAATCCACGGTGTAACTGTTGAGAATACTCTGTACGAAGATGGAGAAAACTCAAACACCTTTACTGCATTTGACTCTACTCAAGAGGAAGAGACTTACTCGATGGTTACTGCCAATCGTTTCTGGTCTCAGATCTTTGGTATCGCCTTCTCAAACAAAAGATGGCTTCACTTCTTCATGCTTTTTGTTCCTGTTATGGGTCTGTGGACTTCTTCCATTGGGATTATTGGTCTGGCTCTCAACCTTAGGGCATACGATTTCATCTCTCAGGAAGTGAGAGCAGCAGAAGATCCAGAGTTTGAAACCTTCTACACTAAGAACATTCTTTTGAATGAAGGTCTCCGTGCTTGGATGGCACCAGTGGACCAACCACACGAATCATTTGTCTTCCCTGAGGAAGTTCTTCCAAGAGGAAACGCACTTTAAAATTCTCAGTACCCGGAAAAAATTTCCGGGTATTTTTTTGTCTGTGGGGGTTTCCATAAATAAAGGAGAGAACCCATGAGTGAATGGTATAGAGGGGTATAAATGGCAACTCCCATCAGAATTAAACGATCTACAGTACCTGGTAAAGTCCCTACAGTAGATCAGTTACAATCGGGTGAATTGGCCGTCAACGTGTATGACGGTAAGGTTTATATTAGACAGGATACTGGCGGCGTTGGTATCGCAACTCGTACTGTTCAAGTTGGTTTTGGTGGATCGACTGGCAATACGATTTTTGTTAGTTCAAATGGTAATGACGAGAACACTGGTCTTACAGAAGGTGATGCCTTTGCAACTATTCAGAAGGCAGTTAGTATTGTAAAAGAAGGTGAGGTTATTAAGGTCATGGCCGGTGACTTCACCGAGACCTGTCCTATTACTCTCCCTAAGAATGTAACCCTAAGTGGCGATGGTATTAGAGCAACGGTAATTAGACCATCGGATGCTACAAGGGCTAAAGATATTTTTTACCTGGATCAGGGAACGGTTATCTCTGACCTGACAATCACTGGTGGTCTATATCATTCTGGTGATGATACTGGTTACGCTTTCAGATATAATCCAGCCGGTATTGCAATTACATCAAAGTCTCCATATCTTCAGAACATTACAGTTCTGAACAGAGGTAGTGTCATTTCTGCCGATGATCCATATGGATTCGATACCCCAGACAATGCTCCTGTCACATACCTTGCTGGTAGAGGATGTGAAGTAGATGGTAAACTTGTCGGTGGTCCTGGAGTTATTGAAGCAGGTATGCTCTTCAATGAGGTTACCTTCTTCACTCCCAATAACAAGGGTCTGATCTTAACTAATGGTGCTAGAGCAGAGTATCTGAACTCGTTCCACTATTTTTCATCCGATGCTATTACTGGTATCGCTGGAACAGTTGGTCTTGGATACACTGGTGCTGTAAGACTTAGAATTACTGGAGAGACAGGAACAGTAGGAGCTGGTGATACTCTTGAGGTATACAATCCTCTTGGTGTTGGTATTGCGACTGCTACTATTGTTTCTAATGATGGTGAGTATGTTTCTGTTCGTGGTCACCATGTAGGTGCTGGAAATACTCAAGGTCCTGGTATTGGTACCTTCTCTGTTCTTCCAGACAGATCTGCAAAGACTGTAACTGTTGTTGGTACAACAACCATTACAACTCACGAGAAAAAATTTGGAACTGCATCACTTGGATTTGATGGTGCAGATGATAATGCTGTTGTTCTTTCTACGAACTCGCAACTGGGATTAGGAACAACAGACTTTACAATTGAAGGTTTCTTCCGCTTAGCTGGACTTGCTAGCACAGAGGCATTCATCTTTGATACTAGAACTTCTAACGCTAACACCGCTGGATCACTTTCCATTGGTAATACTGGTATTATTCAGTATAATGTTGGTGTTAGTAGCATCATCGTTGGTATTGATACTATTGCCGTTGATCAATGGTATAACTTTGCTGTAGATAGAAGAAACAATAGCACTGTTCTTTATCTTGATGGTGTAGGAATTGGTACCGCTGCTGATACTAATGACTATGGATCGAGTAGACCTCTGACTATCGGTGCAAAGAACACCCAGTCCTTCTCAATCTATGGATATATTGATGATCTTCAGGTAAGTAACATCTCCAGACACTCTGGTGGATACACAGCATTATCGACAGCTCAGACTGGTGATAGTTCTACTGTGTATCTGTCTCACTTTGATGGTGCTGATGGATCTACATCTATTGCTGAAGATGTTAATGTTCTTCAAGACATTAGAACTGTATCGGGCCTTGGAACTGCAACCAAGATTACCTTCGCTGACTACAAACAGTTTGGTGCTGACCTGAGATCTGTTGGTTGTGCCATTGAATATGGAACCAGGGGTGTTGTTGGTGATGGTAATGGCGTCTCTCTGAGACTCTTCGCTCTTAACTTCAACCATGTAGGAACTGGTAAAGACTTTAGTAATGATGAGACTGAAGTCATTCAAATTAATGAAGTTACCGAACTCAATGGTGCTGAGGTATCATATGTAAGTATTGACCAAGGTGGTAACTTCAGAGTTGGTGAACTGTTCTTCATTGACCAAGAGTCTGGTAGCGTCAGTTTTGCTGCTACTGCATTTGATCTGAGCTCTGTTACTGACCTTACGATTCAAGGTAACCTTGATACCGACAGTGCTACGATCGGCAACATTGTTATCTCTGAGAATAAGATTGAAACCACTGGTGGAGATCTTGTACTTGATCCTGGTGGTTCAAACGAAACTATTATTCAGGGTAATCTGAATGTAGTTGGTGTTCTGACTGCATCTAGTATTGAACTTGATGCTTTCCAGAAGGGTAATACTTCTATCAGTCTGGTTGACACTGGAGTTGGTAGTGGAGAGATTACCTTCATCACCGATGGTACCACGGCGATGACACTTGACGCTGGTCAGCGTCTTGGTATTAATGAAACCTCACCTACATCTGCTCTGACTGTTGATGGTGATGTACTTGTAACTGGTGTTGGTACATTCAATAGTCTGAGAGCTGATGCCAACGTAGATATTGGTGGAACTGTCGCTGTCGCAGGCACTGCAATCTTTAGAGATGATGTCACCTTCCAAGGTGACTACATGAAGATTGCTGGTTTTACCACAATCACAGATCAAGGAATAATTGTAAGTGGTGTTGTAACTGCTACTCAGTTCTCTGGATCTGGTGCTGGTCTGACTGGTATTAACCCCTCTCCTGTTGGTAAGGACGGACAATTCCAGTTCAACAATGAAGACTTCGCTGGTGGATCTGAGTTCGCTGTATATGATAAGGACAGAGGATCAGTTGGTTTTGGTAGTACACAACCAGGACTTCTCGATGGTGAACCCGTAAGAGTTGATGTCATTGGTACTCTCCGTGCTACCAGAATTGTTGATAGAGATGGTAATGATGTTGGTGGTCTGTACAAACCCATTACTGCAAACGTAGGACTCGGAACATCCAGCCCTGGTACTGGAACTCTGACTGTTGTAAGTAAGTATCTGATCGATACGACTAACGGACCTTGTACTGTTTATCTACCTCACACTGGTCTAACAACTGGTCACTGGATTGAGATCCAAGATATCGGATCTTCGTGGAACATAAATAATGTAACGGTATACTCTGGCATTGGATCCCAATTCCAAAACCAACTTCTAAACATAGCTGATGGTCCGTTGTACCTTGATGTTCCTGCCCAAGTTAGATTAATTTGGAGTGGAACTTTATGGAAGATATTCGCTAATCCCGTAGGCATCTAGAATGGCACTAAATTTAAGTAATTTATCGGGTAATATTGCCAACTCAGCGAACTTTTTTGTCTATGCTCTTCGCAGAGACAGTGAGGGTATGCTTATCCTCCAGAAGGTGAGTACCGCATCCACTGAGGTAGTCGATTTCAGAAGAAACGATGGAACTCAGATGCCTGGAATCACTGAGGGTATTGATTATGTAGAGGAGACTACTCCAGAGCGAGCAACACTCAATAACCCACAAGATAAATATCAACAGATACGTTTCGATTCTCGTAATATTAATTACTTCTTTAACACAGAAGGTGATTTTATCGTCCAGTACAATGGACAGTATGATTATGACACTGAAGGACCCAAATAACAACGACGGAGAACAATGGCTGAATTTCGTTTAGGACGTTTAAAATTCAATTGGAAGGGTCCTTGGACCACTAGTACCGCCTATGTCGTTGACGATATCGTTCGACTTGGCGCGAATGACTATGTTTGTATTACCAACCACACCTCTACAGGTATTGGTACTACTGCATGGTATGATGTTGACTCCAGCAACTGGCAACTCCACGTTGAAGGTTTCAAATACAGAGGTGCTTTCACGACTGATACGTCGTACACTGTAAATGATATTGTCAATATCGGTGGTAACAAATATATTTGTACCTCCAACCATACGTCCGTTGCGTCTACTTCTCTCTGGGCTGGTAATGACCAGGCAGCATATTGGGACACCTATCTGGAATCAATCGAAGCAGTTAGTGAGTGGACACCTAACACCTATTGGAGTGTTAATGAACTCGCTAAGATTGGTGGTAATGTCTATCGTGTTCTGACTGCACATGCTGGTGCTGCAACCACGACTGCATGGGAATCTTCAGATAAAACAAACTGGGAAGTCTTTGTTCCTGGTCAAGATGTCGTAGGTGCATACACTACGAACACAATGTATGGACCTAATGATCTGATCAAGATCGGTCCAAGACAGTATCAAGTTAATGAGGCTTTCACTGCCAGTGGCGTTATTGAATACGCCAAGATGTCCACCTTTACTGACGGTTTCGAGCACCGTGGTAAGTGGGATGGTGCAAACTACTATAAGACTGGCGACGTTGTAGAGTTTAATGGTAACGCTTACGTTGCTATTACTGATAATAATAACAAGCAACCAAACCTGAATGCATCCAACGAACAGTGGAATGATCTGGCCGTTGGTGTTGGCACTACTGCAAATGTAGGAACTTACAGCAGCACCACCGTCTATAACCAGTCCGACCTGGTAAGACTTGGTGGTATCACTTATCGTGCTATTGGTAAGCAAGTTACAGGTATTAACCCTGTTGGTGTTGGTAGCACTGAGAACTGGCAAGAACTTGTCAGAGGACTTAACTATGCTGGTGCATATAGTCCTAGCACAACATACGAACTCAATGATATTGTTGAGTATCTGTCATCTTCGTATGTTTCGGTAGCGTCCTCTAACATGAGTGTGACGCCTGGTTCAGATGCGACCAAGTGGTCTGCTCTGGCTATTGGTGATAGTAATGCTCTGCTGACCACTAGAGGTGACGTTCTCATCAGAGATGCAAGTGGTCCTACAAGACTGGGTATTGGTTCTGTCGGAACTGCTCTGCTCTCGAACGGTACTGATGTTCACTGGAACTATTCTAGTGTTCAGACTAAGGTTCTTTATGTTGATCCTTACAGAGGTAACAACGACTATCCTGGAATCAGTCCTGAGACTGCATTCGCAACTCTTGGATTTGCTTGCACCAGTGCTACTGGTCCTCAGGCAATCACAAATATTGAACACTGTGGCGCACTTGGATTTGCAACCATTACAGCACCTGGACATGGTATTCTGTTCAACAATGCAAGAGTAAAACTTCAAAATGTTGCGTTCTCTACTGCAACATTGATTACTCAAGTTGGATTCTCCAGCAATATCTTCCCTGCAACTAATGGTGAGGAACTTGGTGGAAGAGAAGGCCAAGGTGGTGGTGGATTCTTCTTCGACGTTCTGGAAAGAGTCGATGATAACAATGTAATTATTAGCATTGGTACTGCAGACGTTGACCTTGCTTATGTGCAGGATGGTACAATCACTGATGTATCTCCTACAATCTTTAAACTCTGTGCAGGTGACTTCTTCGAGCAACTCCCAATTACACTGAACCCCAACGTATCAGTTGTTGGTGACTCTCTGAGAGCTACAGTTATTAACCCTGCTTCTGGACTCTCCACTGATGGTTCGACACCTAACAACCGTCAGAAGATGTTCAAGATGTCTGATGGAACTGTTCTGCAGTCCATCACCATGAAGGGTATGACAGGATTCACATATAATTCTGATGCTCCATTTGATATTGGACAAACAAACCTGCGTGTCGGAACTGGTGCTACCGCTTGTGGTACTTTCGTTTCACTGGAAGAAAGTTCCCCCATTCTGAGAAAGTCGCCTTACATTAAGGACTGCTCAACATTCTCTGATGGTGGTGTCGGCGTGTTCATTGACGGTGGTATTCATACCACTGGTAACAAGTCGATGGTATTCGACTCCTTCACTACTATTAACAGTAATGGCGCTGGATATGTTCTGGATGCTGAAGCTCGTGCTGAGATTGTTTCTTGCTTCACCTACTATTGCACCTGGGGTTACTTCGCTGGCGAAGGATCTAAGGTCAGATCGGTTGGTGGTAACAACTCCTATGGTCAGTATGGTGCTATTGCTTCTGGATTTGGAACTGGTGAAACCGCAAGAACTGGTCAGTTGTTCGGTGATAGAATCGATCTTCAAGAGCAGACTCTGAGTGGAGATATCGAAGTTGGTATGGCCCTGACAGGTCAAACATCTGGTGCTCAAGCAACTCTGCTGAACGATCAGACTGCTGGTAACTTCATCATCATTAAGTACAATGATGGTATGGGTGATCCTACTCTGGGTATTGGTACTACATCATTCGTTCAGGGTGAGACACTTATCTTCCCTGGTGGATCTGTTGGTATTGCGTCTAACACTGATGCTGTTGCTCCTGGACAGAAAGGTATTATCCTTGAGATTACTGGTCTTTCTACCGCACCTCTTGTCGGTGATAACCTAGGATTTACTACGACGGTATACTCTGCGGGTGTAACGACGGACTCGAGCTTCTATATTATCTCTGCCGTTTCTGGCTTTACAACTGCAACTGGTCGTGCTACAGTTACTATCGCACCTGAGAAAGCTGTTAGAACTCCATTCACCACAGACGCGAGTGGAAATCCAGACTCTGGAATCGAAATGAGAACACTGTATTCTCAGATGAGATTGACGGGTCACGACTTCTTGAGTGTTGGTACTGGTAACTCTGTAACAACCAACTATCCTAATGTTGATGAAACTTCAGTTGAGCAAGGTCAAGAGACTAACGTAGACGGTGGTGGTAAGGTATTCTTTACATCTACTGACCAATCTGGTAACTTCAGAGTTGGTGAATACTTCTCCGTTGATCAGTTGACTGGTAGAGCAACACTGGACGCTTCCGCGTTCAACCTGTCTGGTCTGACTGAACTGAGACTGGGTGCTATTGGTGGTCAGATTGGTGAAACCATTAAGGAATTCTCCGCTGACGTTACCATGGCAGGTAACTCCAACGAGGCCGTACCTACTGAGAGAGCAGTTAAGACTTATGTCGATACTGAAATCGTCAACTCCAACGCTCTGAACAAGGCGGGTGGAACAATGACAGGAAATCTGATTCTGGGTACCACTCCTATCGCGGGTGCTGCTGGTAGCATGTATGCTGCTCCTCGTACCTACGTTGATGATACCGTTGGTCCTGCAATGTATTTCGCAGGTAACATCTGATCCTAATATTATAAATAACAATAACTGCACAAAGGAAGAATTAGAAAATGGCTGGTGCTAATTACAATAAAGTAAGGCTGCAAACCACCGGGGAAACAGTAGTAGTACCTGCTCTTGCAGCGAATACTTATTCCGTTGTCACTGTGTCGATGGTCAACATGTCTGAGACACAGGCAAAAGTAAGAATTGCCGTGACAGATACCGCTGGTGTTGCTACTACTGGAGAGTATCTTGAATACGACACTGTTCTCAACACTGGTGGTGTTGTTGAACGTTCTGGTATCATTGTTACTGCTGGTAAATCGGTTACGGTTAGAGCAGAAGCAGTGTCTGGAACTCTGGATGTTGCCGCTCAAGCATATGGTATTGTGGGGGTAGCGTGATATGGCACCTATTAAGTATATTGTTGACGCTGAGTGCTGCAGACCACACGGTATTCAATGCAACTGGGTTGTACCTGATGGTGTAAGACACGTCACCTTTGAAATCTGGGGTGGCGGAGGCGGCGGAGCCGCTGGTGGTGGTAGTAGTCAGTGTGACTGCTGTTCATCTGGATCACCTGGTATGGGTGGTGCTTACGCTCGTAAGTCCATCAACGTAGAAGCAGGTGACATGTACATGATCTGCTCTGGATCGGGTGGCATGGATACCTTGGATCCTGATTCTGGTGGACCTGTCGCTGCATGTTGCGAAGGTAAAGCTGGAGGAACTAGTTCAGTAATTGGAGCCGGACTCACCAATTTTTGTGCAGAGGGTGGTGCCGGTGGACGTGCTGAATGGAACATTGTTTGCTATGGTCACTGCGGTTGCATGTGGTATCAGGCAAATAACGAAACCTGTGGTCAGCAGTCTCCTGTAAACAACGCAACAGGAACTAGTGCTACTGCATATGGATATGACTACCATTCACAATCATTGAATGGTGCTTCTTGGATCTATGCTGACGGTGGCAATGCTTACACTGTTGAGTATGTCGCTGGTTCTGGTGCTGGTCCTTATGGCGGTGGCGGTGGATGGAACTTCGGTGGTAAATACAACTGCTGGGGTGGTATTTCCTGCGATGGTCTTCCTTTTGCTATTAGACCTGCCGAAGAATGGCACGGTAGAATCCCAGGTGGTGGCGGTGTGAGCTTCCAGTGGATGAGTATGTGTGAGTGCTGGGGTGGTCGATCCGGCAAGGGTGCTCCTGGTATGGTCAAAATTACTTATTAATGAACAATGGGATATAAAGTTTTAGTCGATAGCACCACTGGTAAGTTGAGTGTTTATCCCGTTAGAACAACGGATGATACTTCTCCAGCTCCCACTGGTTTTACCTATGTAACTCTGGTAGAGGGAACTCCTGCTTATGATATTCTGTCCTCTTCGGAGGGACATCAATGGCCTAACATCAACATTGGTGGATCGAAGTATAACTTCGATACTGAATCTTGGGAGTATGATGAGAGCAGCTGCGGTGCAACCTGGAATGATATCATTACCAGAAGAAACTCATTGCTGTGGGAGAGTGATAATAAGTATGCTGCGGCAATCCACCATGATGTTGGATATGCTAAGTCTATGTGGAGAGACTACAGAGCACATCTGAGACAAATTTTTGATGATGTTGACTTCGAGACTGAAGATCCATGCGATTGGCAGTGGTGCGAAGGACCTTTTGAAATTGAAGCCATGTCTGAATATATTCAGGCAGGTGACGCTAACATGAGAGTCATCGCAGATTCTAAGGTTAGAAGAGGAGATAAGTGGTACTGTGAAATGTATAACCGCTTAGGAATCAGCACAATCGGAGTTTAAAAACAATGGGAAGGAGTTCTACAAAAGGATATGATTGCCGAGTCGCTTGCTCCGGTGTCTTTTGGCTTGCTAATGAAGAAAGCAATGACACTCGTGCTGCAAAAGCGTCAGGCACTGGTGTAAACCAAACTAAATGCTGTCTCTGGACTGTTCCTGAGGGCGTCTACTGTGCTACCTTCGAGGTATGGGGTGGTGGTGGACAAGGCAATAACAAATGCTGCTGTTCTTGCTACGGTGGACCTCCTGGATCCCCTGGTGGTTACACCTCCAAGACCATTGCTGTTCAACCTGGTTGGCAGTATACCCTCTGTGTAGGTGGCGGTGGTTTTAACAACTGCTGGAACGCTAATCAAATTTCAGCATGTTCCTGCCGTGGTTGCTTCTCCATGGTTTCTGGTTGTGGTATTGGTAGTTTTGGTAGTAATCCAATTGCTAACAACTGCTGCTTAGGTTTTGCTTGTGCTCCTTGTCAAACTATGCAGGCTAGACCCAGCGTAGGACTTCTTGCTGAAGGTGGTATCGGCGGTGGTTGGTGTGACTCCTGCGGCACTTTCGGTGCTTGCACAGGTGGTTGGTTCCAATCTCCTTTCAAGTGTGGTTGCGCCCATGGTGGTGACATCAACTTCAAAGGAAGAGGTCAATGGATGTTGACCTGTCATGAGAATTGTATGCTTACAATGGGTCCTGGTGGATTTGGTGCTCCTGACCAGTGGACTGGTCGTCAGTGCTGCTGCTATCAGTGTGGTCAAGGAAGATGTGGTTCCTGTGGTTCCTGCGGTTGCTGTGGTGGATTCCCTGGCGGTGGAGGCGGCACCAACACTATGATTGGTGATACTCACTGTGATGGTTGCGCTTGTGCTGGCATGGGCGGTAACGGATTGATCAAAATTACATTCTGAGGAGAGAAATGGCAACAACACAGTATTGGGCTTTAGTCTTTAAAAGAAATCACCTGGATGAGGGTTACTTCTATCGTAAGGTAGCAAATCTTTTTGCTACTGCAGATAAGTGGGACCCTGATGCCGAGACAGAGTGGGTAAGAGTTTCTGGCGATCTCCTCAGCGCCATGAATGATTCTTCTGATACAAGAGTAGTTGATGATCAGAAGACAAGATATAATTTCCATGATTCCTCATGGGATGCACACTATGTCAAGTATCCTGAGAAGCAGGGTGCAAAAAAGAAATCTCCTAATCAGATTCGTTATGAACGAGAAATTGAAATGAGAACTAAACTGATTAAGGAAGCGAACACTAGAAAGAAAGTTCGTGACGTTACTTCAGGATTTAGTGCTGCGATTGATACTTACATTGGGGAACTTAATGCTCTTGGAATTACCACTGCAAGAGTGGGCGATTTGACATGGCCTGTTCAACCATGGTCTTCATCAGATACTCCTAATGAGCAAGCGACATGGGAAGAGTCATGGGCTGATAAATATAGTGGAATGACTATCAGACCAGACAGTGAGTTTGAGTCTGCCAAGCGAGTGACACCTAGATTCAGCACTGAGGGATACGCAAACAATGGCTAGAAATGTATTTAACTGCAGTAATGTCTGCGACGAGAGAGGAAACCCCACAGACCCTAATAATAAGGAAGTAAAAGGTGGTATTCGCTGTGTTCGCATGGTTGATTATTGCGATCACGGTTCTTATACATGGACAGTTCCCACTGGTGTTACTAGAGTAAGTATTGAAGCCTGGGGTGGCGGAGGTGGTGGTTCAGCACGCTGCTGCTGTGACTGCTATCACCACGGTCATGGTGGATCTGGTGGTGGATATGTTGCTATCTCTACTGACACTGTTGCTGGGTGTTCTTACACTGTCTGTGTAGGACGTGGCGGCATGGAGGACCAGGTTGGTAAAGGTTGCCGTCACTGGTGTTGTCAAGGTGGAGATGGTACAAAGTCTTATGTAACTGGTCATAATCTTTGTAACTTCTGTGCTGATGGCGGCGGTATGGCCGACATGAATGGCAATGGTTGCTATTCCCACTGTGGATGTATGTCAAACTCACCTGGTTGTGGAACCTGTGGTGATGCATATGGCAACGGAGCTGCTGGTGGTCAGACTGGATATAGTGACGCTCAGTATTATTCGATTGGATGGGCCGGCGGTGCTGCATTCACTGCAGGAACACTGTTCATGCCTCATAACCACTGTATGCAGTGCTGTCCTGGTAATTCAGGTATGATGCCTGGTGGTGGAGGAACTGGTCCTCGCAACTACAATTGCTGCTGCTACCAAGCTGGTACTGGCGCAACTGGTTTAGTTCGTATCCGTTTTGAGTAAGGAGAACAATGGCAAGATTTGGTTTAGTATTATACCGCACAGGAGATCTTAGAGGTAGAGCCTGCGATACCTGGGCGTATCGTGAAGGTGAAGAACCACCCGCAGAAGCTCTCCCACAAGGTACTGAGTTTGTATGGATTGAGGATACTCATCCACAGTACGATATGGCGTATAAGATTTGTGTCGATGATGACACTGTTGGGTTCAGTACTTACGCTAAGTATAATGGTCTAGGACTTAATGGTCCTCGTTGGAACTTTGATACTCAAGAGTTCGATGTATTCCCTGAGTACGTTGATCCTGAGGATCTCATGACTAAGGTTCGTAGAATTCGTGACGAACAGTTAGACGCAAGTGATTACTTTATGCTCTTGGATGATCTTCCAGAGAGTATGGAGACAGCTGTCACTGCTTGGAGAGCAGAACTGAGAGACATGCCCAATAAAGTAACAAGTGGAGAGTGGACAGAAGAAAGAGATATTATTTTCTCTGCTCCTCCCCAAGGTTTATTTGACTTCTATCACCCCTGATTACTTAGTAACTCTCCTATTTCTCCTAGGATATTTCACACCATCTTCGTCGGAATCTCTGTTCCCGAAGATGGTGTTTTGTATTGAGCCTGTTGCCTTTCTCTTTTGGAAGTAGAAGAGGTAACGATTTTCACTGTCTAGATTACTATAGGCACTGTTGATGCCTCTGTATGGACTCTCCGTGGCATTACCATCGATACCTATGTTTGTTTTGCAAGTCTCTTTGAGGTATTGTAGTGCCTCTGCCTGAGTCATATTTGGTTGTTGTTCTGCAAGGCAAGCAAGAACGCCACACACCTGAGGAGATGACATACTAGTACCACTGATTGATGCTAGATAGTAACTTCCGTTTCTAGAATCAGCGACAATAGGACTGTAACCTTCAGAAACTGCACTAGACTGATCAAAGACAGCAGAAATAATATCCTGACCAGGACCCCAAATATCTACTCTTGGTCCCCAGTTACTAAAGTTTGATTTTCCTTCTGCTATTCGTGAGTCAAGAGATCCAACACAAATTACATTGTCAGCAGCACCAGGAGTTGCTCCTTGCCAAAAGAAATATGTTGTGCCACCAACCACTATGTAGTTATTATAATCAGTGCTCCCTGATACTGCAATTGGTGCATAACTATTTCCAGCAGATGCTACGATGATTACACCATCATCAATTGCATCTTGAATGTCAGCCTCTGAAGCAGCACTTCTAGCTGGAGGTCTGAAGATTGAAGTGCTAGAAGCTACTGGAAAATATCCATTGCTTTCTAGATAAGTTTTCTTTTCTGTTGTAGTGAAGGAAGAAATATCAATAACACTACCACCAATTCTTACAGAAGTCGCTTGGAACATTGGGAAGTTACCTGTGTAAGAATATCCCCAACTGTGATTAGTTACGGTAGGATTTCTTCTACCAGTTTCTGGATTAATATCTTTGTTCTTATGGAAGTATCTTAGATAGTCCCAGATTTTATAGTCCCAGTTAGATACACCCGACAAACTGGAACTGAATGCTATGTTATAGATGTTGGCATCTCTTGCCCATCCCTGAGTGTTACCAGCAACAGTTCCTGCTACGTGAGTACCATGATTGCTATTGTAAGGAGATCCACCACCCTGAGTGCTATAAGGATAGTCAGCACCTGTAGTGTATCCTAGTGCAGAACTATATTCAAACCAGTTAAATTGAACAACTCTGCTGGAACCAGTTCCGGCTGGATCTGTGGTAAATTCTACATGATCTGGATTGACATGAGAGTCAACGATCACAACATCTACATTTTTTCCAGAAGATGTGGTTAGAATTGATTCGTTTGAAATTCTAGGAGTATTAAAAGCACCCCAGGTAGTGTTCCTTGGTTGAACGATGATCTGACCGTTCATGCTGGGGTGAGATGTACACTGATAATAATAAGTGCCAGCGTAGATAGGAGTCCAACTAATAGTATCAGTTCTCTGTCCATCTGCTGGAGGATCTTGAACTGGATCTCCACCTAACGAGGATCTAATTTCAAATGGGTGAGCTCCACTCAGAGCACTCTTTTCAAAAGTGACTGTATCATATGTTTTGATAGTGATGTTAGGATCATTGCCACTGACACTACCACTTCTATCTGTTCCTGACATAATGTAATCACTGTTGCCGTTTGCTCCAGTGATGGTTATAGTAAATGACTGAGCATCTTCATACTTTGTTTCACCATTAATGACTCTCCAGAGTCCCCAGTTTTTATCATCGCCAAGAAATGAACTGGTAGTTTTGTTAAAATTTGCAGTCTGTTCCCAGTGAGGCATTGCCTCTATAATATCAAAGGGAGATTCACAGGCTAGAACTCTAGGATCAGCAGCAACTAGTTTTGCCTCTTCCTCAGTTAACATGTAATGAGTGTTGCGACTGATAGTTCTTCTTTCAACTAGTCCAACAACTCTATCTGGAATGTATAGATTCCCGCCAGGGGTCTCCATATCATTGTAGAAATCATCTAGATCTTCTCTTTTATGTAATGTGACGATGTATTCTTTCTGAGTTTGCATCTATCACTCCTCGATTCCGATGACAGTCAAGGTAACAGTAATGTTTGCATCACTGCTTTCATTATTTTGTACTGCACAGTAGATGTTACTACTTGGTGTTCCATCATTGTTCCATCCCACTACAGCAGGAGTCATGTTGAGAGTGCTAGCTCCAGCACCCGTTGTTCTTACCTCTGCAAGGAGACCGTTTCCTGGATCAGGATCAGTGGTATAATGTCTAGATGCATCAGCAGTTCTAGCGTCCTGATCGGTGTAGATTCTTACCCATGCTGCACTAGTGATACCAACTTTCAGTAGATGGTATGATTTATATCCAGTGATTGTAATGTTTGCTGTTGATCCAGCACCAATAGATCCAGTTGAAGTATTGACAGTTGTTCTTGCTGGAGGTGGTGCAACGTTGTCGAGATATTGACCATCACCGTAGAATTCTGTGGCATAAACATTACCACCAGCACCAAGAGATCCAGTGAGAGTAACAATACCTGCACTGATTCTACCAAGACTTGGATTGTATGCTAAAGAAGTATTTGCATACACTGGATCGTCAGTGCCAGGAATGGTAGTTTGACTGAAGAGTAGAACTCTTTCGGCGTTATCTGTGTTGGAATTTACTCTTACATTGGCAGCATTGGTTGCGTTGGTTGCCTGCTCAACAGTATTGGCTGCTGTAACGGTAACAATACCAAGAGAGATTGGAGTTACGCTGAGTCTGTCGGCAAAGTCAATGGTTCCAGCAAAACCAACTGTAGAACCACCATCTCTGACTTCGATGCCGCCACCGCCGCCACCACCTCCTCCTCCACCGCCACCACCATTGGTGACGTTTTGGATGGTGGTGATTCTGCCGTTAGCATCAACCGTGATGACAGGAATCAGACCAGAACTACCGTAGGTGTTGGGTGTTGCACCAGTCAATCCTGTAAGACTAGAACCATCAAGAGCAGGAAGAGCCCCAGTCAACTGTGTGGCATTTATTCCCCCATTAAAACTGGTTGCAGTAATGACACCAGTGACACTTAATCCTTGAGTGGCGGTATTACCTTGATCTAGAACCTCATTTAAATTTTGAGATCCACCACCACCGCCAGTCGCAGTTACTGTAACCAGTCCAGCACTGATGGGCGACAGTGAAAGATTTGATCCAAAGTTAATTGTACCTGCAGTTCCAATTACTACGTCATCATCTGAGACAATGACACCAGAACCAGAACCAACAATACCAGTCAGACCAGAGCCGTCACCTTTGAGTTGAGTGGCAGTCAGAATACCTGTTACGGTCAGGTTTGCAAAGGATGAGATGCCTGCGTTTTCAACAGGTTCAGCAACTGCAAGGAAGTTTACATCCTCATAACTTGACTTTACACTTAGAGTCTGACCCTTACGCAGATAGATTTCATCGATGATGTAAGTTTCATTCTTCTCAAGGGGTACATTATATTGAATGTAATCAGCGTCTGTCAGTTCTCTGATATGTCCAGTCGAGATACCAACAGTAATTCTTGGTTTGTTGAAGTCATTCTCGTTTGTAGCGTAGAGTTTTACTCTGCTTGAGTAAGAAGCAACGTATAGAGGCTGATTAACATTCTTCTGGAATGTTGTGATACCAATTCGTCTGTTGCCTGCTCTACCAAAACGATCAGCGACAAGATCTGTGTTATAATTGATAGCACCAGTAACCAGGAAGTTTACACCTGCCTTTGATGCTTCAGCAAATATTGTATCGCCACTACGAATACCTACGTTACTTATCCTGAGGTTCTCACTTGGTTTTAATTTTTGACCACTGAAAATCTTTTCTGAGTCTTCTACATTTGCAGCAGCACTGTTAGTGCAAATACCAAGAGTGAATGCTGCTTCGGTTTCTCCTTGGTTGCATACATCGATATGAACACTCAGTAGTTCACCATCCGAAGTGAACAGAGGATACGAAGTGTTGATACCGGCTAGTTCCGATGTCTTTAACGAATTTAATTTGCCAATGCCCACGCCAATTCCTCTGGGAGACCACTATTTTAGCTATTTATGTGGTAGAATATATAGAGTATGAGCGTGGGAGACACCATGATTTTGCTGACTGGTCATGAAGGGTTCATCGGATCTCACTTTCTCAAGGCCCTGCAAGCACAGCACAAGGATGTTATGCTTGTTGAGAAGGAAGATATTCATAACTTGTTTGTGACTGAACCTGAAAAGGATGCAGTCAACTGGGACGAGATTGAATTGATCATCCATATGGGAGCAGATTCATCTACTGTTGGAACTAATCCTAGAAGGTATTGGACATACAATATTGATTTTACGATCAAGTTGTTTGAGAAAGCAATCATTCATAAGATCCCTGTCAAGTATGCTTCTTCGGCCTCTGTTTATGGGAACAATTTTCCAGAGTACAATCCTCTCAACTTCTATGCTCTCAGCAAACTTACTATCGATTACTGGGTACTAGAAAACTTAGATCGCTTTGAGAGTATTCAAGGATATCGATTCTTCAATGTGTATGGCACCAATGAAGATCATAAGGTAATCGCAGATCAAGCCAGTCCCATCAGTAAGTTTGTCAAACAGATTGAGCAGAGAGGATACATTGAACTCTTTGACGGGTCAGCTAGTATCTACCGTGACTTTGTTTGGGTAGGTAACTGTGTAGACATCGTTCTTTATGAAGAACCACCTTCAGGAATCTATGATCTTGGCACTAGCAAACCAGTATCTTTCCAGCATGTCGCTGAGATGGTCACTAAAGCATACGGTGGAGAGATCCGATACATTCCATTCCCTGATCATCTAGTTGGTAAGTATCAAGATTATACTTGTGCTGCAAACGATTGGCCTGGATATGAATTCCTGACAGTTGAAAACTATCTGTGCCCTGACGAAAGTCTTGTGCATTCTTCAGAGGGGTACTAGAATACCGCTACATAATATAGACATTATTCTTTATCATCGTCTTCGATAATGGCAACTAAGAAATCTCCCACCAGAGGGAGAATCGCATTTACAAATGGCGGAACTGGCAGGATGATCTGTGCCATCCGTCCGTGGGAGAGGTTCATTGAATCAAACCCAGAGAACAGAGTAGTCACAAACTCAACTCTAGATATCATCTGGGGTAATAGACTGCTGCAATCTAAAACTTATCATGCAGATACTAAAGGCATCTTCGAGAATGTAATCAAGGATAGAGAGTGGATTGAATCTGAGCCTTACTGTGACTGGGAATATTACAACCAGAAGTTGAGTATCGGTCAGGCATTTGACAAGCATTGGAATGGAACTTACTCTGAAGATCCAGAGGACTACAGACCCAAGTTGTATCTTGGCAATGATGACATTGCTTACGGTAAAGCAATCATCGATGCTGCAGAAGGAGAGCATGGGAATGAGAAGACTGTAATCGTTCAACCTTGGGGACGTGGCGCATCAAATGAAGAGGCGGTAGGGTCAGTAATTGACCAGACCTCTCGCAGTTTTGACTACGATTTCTACATGGAGCTTGTCAAAGAACTCCGATCAGAGTATAATGTAGTATGCATGTCGGAGTTCAAAGCACCTGGGGATACTTGGTCTATTACACCCAAGGATATTAAAATCCGTCAGTGGTTTGCTGCTATTGCTCAGTGCGATTACTTCATTGGTTGTGATAGTCTGGGACAACATGTAGCATATGCATTTGATGTTCCTGGCACAGTTGTTCTAGGCAGCACATTTGCTGAGAACATCACATATCCACATTACTTTAATATCATACAGAAGAAAGACTTTGTGCCTATGTTTGACACGTTTAGACTTAGTGGGTTCGGATCATTCGAGGCTGCTAACTACAACGCGGGTTGTATGAGATTTGACGAAGAAGAAACAGAAGAAATTATTGCTAACATTATTCAAGATATCGAGGACAAGTCATGAGTGTTTGGGTTGGTGCTGTAACTAGAGGACATAACGGTGCATCCTGTCTGCTGAAGGATGGTGAACTAGTCTTCTATCTGGAAGAAGAACGATTAGCGAGACGTAAGTATGACGGTGGTCCTATGGCTGGACTGCTGAAGATGAAGGAGTATACAGACAAACTGGATGCTCTGGTCGTTGCACATACAGACTCTCTTGAGAAAGCAGGCAAGATTGACTGGGCTCGTGATGATTACATCACTGCTCTGGCACGCAAGATTGGATTGATTGATCGATATCAGCAAGCACATCCACATCCTGAGGTGCATGATGTTGGTATGATCCACCATGAGATGCACGCTGCCTGTGCTTTCTATAACTCTGGATTTGAAACTGCTGCCTGTCTGATTGTTGATGGTGCTGGCACGTTCATTCCTCTTGGAGATGATACCATTGGATGGGAACTGGAAACTATTTTCCAAGCATCTTATCCTGGCAATTTCATCACGAAGTATAAGCACATTGGTGTTCGTGGTCCTGCTACAACATTTGAAAAGATTCAAGTTCCTCATGCACACCGAGGTCGTAGTGAAGAGGATGGTCTCCATGATGTGATCTTTAGTGATCACCCTGGTATCACAAAGACCTATGAAGCAATGACTGATTACTGTGGGTTCTCTTTCATTGAGGCTGGTAAAGCAATGGGTCTTGCACCTTATGGCAAACCTAATGCCAACATTCCTCCTATCTTCCTTGGAGAAGAGGGACGTAAACTCAGCAATAGAAACCTGGTTGTTCCCAACTATCCTAATGGAGCACACATTGATAGTGTTCTGTATCCTTACCTCAACACTGATAGTCTTGAGGTTAAGCAAGATGTCGCTTATGCTGTGCAGGAAGAGACATCAGATCGTATGATCGAACTAATTCATAAGGCCATCGAGGTCACTGGTGAGAAGAACATCGTCATCGCTGGTGGTTATGGATTGAACTGCGTTGCGAACTATAAGTATCGTAAGGATCTACCTACAGGTGTTAATCTTTACTGTGAACCCATCGCTCATGACGGTGGTACCTGCATTGGTGCAGCAAAATACATGTGGCATGAAGTACAAAAAGACATGACTATTCGTAAGCAAACCTCTCTGTATCTTGGACCTGAGCCTTCTTATGAGCATATTGTTCTGAAAGAAGGTGAGGAGGAGTGCGTCGATGTGACCCCTGAAGAGGTTATTGACCTAATCCAGCAGGAGAACATCGTTGCACTGTATCAGGGACGCTCTGAGGCGGGTCCTAGGGCGCTTGGAAACCGTTCCTTGCTGTTTGATCCTACTGTCAAAGATGGTAAGGATAAGGTCAACCTGATCAAGAATCGTGAGTGGTTCCGTCCTTTCGCTGGCACAATCCT
>MDTE01151052.1_pt1 | contig 19763 bp, 36 predicted proteins | sample 811231 | NCBI WGS metagenome assembly MDTE01 (sample SAMN05326651, study PRJNA326480) | marine metagenome | isolation source: seawater | place: Indian Ocean: Red Sea | collected 2010 | reverse complement strand
TTTTTAAACAATTTATTACGACCGCAGAGCCGAGTGTGCATCCGCCGAATGTTTCGATAACACACTTCCTCGTCACCTAATTAAAGGCCTGGCGCTAATTTTTGCTCGTTAAAGGAATTATAACTTAATTTCCTTAACTTAGGTAATTATTAATTTTTGAAAGTAGTTCATTAGAGAAACTCTCCATTGATTCTTGAGTTTTTGCTTCAACTAATACTCTTAATAATGGTTCTGTTCCTGAATTTCTTATCAAATATCTACCATCTAAATCTAGTTTTATAGACATATCTAGCGCAATTTGATTTATAAATTCAAGCTCTTCATCATTAATAGGCTTATCTAATTCAATATTGGTTAATTTTTGAGGATACTCATCTAAAAATTTTTCTCTAAAGTCTACAAGGCTAATATCAAAGTAATCTATCGCTTCTAAAACCAAAAGACATGTTACGAGTGCATCTCCAACTGGTAGATAGTCTTTTAATATTATATGTCCTGATTGCTCTCCTCCAAGTTTTGCATTGTTTTTATTCATAGCTTCTGCAACATATTTATCGCCAACCGGAGTCTCAATAAGTTTAAAACCAAAATCAGACATTGCAGCTTTAAAGCCATAATTAGACATAACTGTACTTACTACAATATCACCTGTTAAATTTCCCTTTTCAGATAAATATTTTGACAATATAGTTAACAAAAGATCTCCATTAACAACTTCCTTTTTTTCATCAATCATAATTAATCTATCTGCATCTCCATCAAACGAAATACCTATTTGACCCTTTGAAATATTGCGTTGCAAGTTTTCAGGAAATGTTGTTCCGCAATTTTTATTTATATTTTTTCCATCAGGATTATTTGAAATTAAATTAAATTTAGCATTTTTTTGAGTAAATAAATCTTCAACAATCTTATACGCTGAACCATTTGCAGCATCAATCATTAAATCAAATTTATCAAATTTTAAATTATTAACACTTTTTAAATATTCTAGATAAACCTCATAACCTTTAATTGAATTATTAATTTTTGAAAACTTCTCCGGTAGTTGAATATTCTCTACTTCTTTTTCAATTTGAATCTCGATATTATCATCTAACTTTGATCCACTCTTGTCAATAAGTTTTATACCATTATATTCTGAAGGATTATGCGAAGCAGAAATTATGATACCAAGATCTTCATTAAAAGCTTCTAATAAAACTGGCATCGAACCAGAAGGCAGTATTCCATAATTTGTTATTGTAATATTTTCTGAAAACCCTTTAACAATCCAATCAGTAATTTGATCACATGATTGTCTTGTATCTAAAATTAACGCTATTGAAGTTGGCTCAAGTATTTTCTCAACAGAAGAACAGATTTTTTTTACTATTATTTCTTTTAGAGATTCTTCAGGTATTCCCCTAATTCCATCGGTACCAAAATATTTTTTCAATGAAGAATTATCTTTTTGTAAACTGCTCGGCTCTTCGTGCTTTTTTTAATCCATATTTCTTGCGTTCAACTTTTCTTGCATCTCTAGTTAATAAGCCTGCTTTTTTCAGTTTATCTCTTAGTTCTGGATTGTATTTAATTAGTGCTCTTGAAATACCTAAAGCTACTGCATCAGCCTGTGCTGATAATCCACTTCCATTTAGATTTACTTTCAAGTCAAATTTTTTTTCTAGATCAACCACTACAAAAGGTTTATTTATTTTCATTCTCATAGATGGGCTTGGAAAATACTCTTCTATATTTTTTCCATTAAATTTATACTCTCCAGATCCCTCCGAGAGCATTACTCTAGCGACTGAAGTTTTCCTTCTTCCAGTACCTACTAAAACATCTACCATTACTCTTCTACTTTCTTTATGTCAAAATTTAATTCTATGGGGTTTTGTGCACCATGTGGATGACTATCTGAAGAATAAACATGCAGTTTTTTAATAGTTGATCTACCTAATCTATTTTTTGGCAACATCCCCCAAACTGCTCTCTCAATAATCTTCTCTGATTTCCTTTTTTTAAGTGATGAAAAAGATTCTTCTTTAATTCCTCCCGGGTATCCAGAATGCGTATAATACATCTTTTGATCTGCTTTATTTGCAGTTACTTGAATTTTATCTGCATTAATTACAACTACATGATCACCAACGTCTAAATGTGGTGCAAATTCTGGTTTATGCTTTCCTCGTAGAATTTGCGCTATTTCGCTAGCTAATCTTCCTAGTGGTAAATTAGACGCATCTACTAAGTGCCATTTACGATCTGACGCTTCTATACCTTTAAATGTCGTTTTTGTATTCATTTTATAAACCCATAGAATTTTAACGAGCTTTAATTATAAATTGATTTCATATTTAAGAAAACTAGTATTTTACTTTCCATAAATATAAACCATGAGCAGGAGCAATAAAGTTAAATCGTGTTTTTTGAGGAGTAATTAATGAAGTTTTAAGGTCATTTAATGAAATTTTATTTTCAATAAGAGCTAGTTGACAACCTACTATAGATCTAACCATATTATGTAAAAAAGAATTAGCTTCAATAGTGTATATGAATTGACCATCTTTCTTTGACCATTTACTCCAATAAATCTCTCTATAAGGATCCTGTCCTTTTCTTAATTTTGAAAAATTTTTAAAATTATTTTTTCCTAAAAAAATGTTTTCAATAGATTTCAATTGTTTTAATTCAAGTGGTGTTTTAACTATATAACTAAAATTTCGATTATACGGCTCGGAATTATGATTAGGTTGAACAAAATATTTATAAACCCTAGATGTTGCATCAAATCTTGGATGAAATGAATTGTTAACTTTCTTAATTTTTTTAATTTTAATTTCATCCCCAACAAGTGCGTCAAAAGATTTTAAGAATTTATCATCTAAGTTACCACTTGTTTTAATGCTAATAATTTGGGATTTTGCATGAACGCCAGCATCTGTTCTTCCAGCGTAACCAAGTTCATAATTTTCTAAAATTAAATCTAAACATTTTTCTAAAACAGACTGGACTGTCTCAAGATTTTTTTGTTTTTGGAAACCATGAAAAAATGATCCATCATATGAAATTTCAATTTTATAATTTTCCAATTTAAAATACGATTTTTAAAGGTCCAGACGTCCAAATCATTATAAATAAAAAAACAGCACCAGAAATTTTTGCATTGTTTTTTTCAATAAAAAATACGCTCTCTAATGATTTTGTAATTGCTAAATACATCCAAAAAAATACAACTAAAGTTAAAATCTGTACTGTTCTTAAATCAACAAAAGATAGGTAGCCTTGTAAAAAAATTCCAAGACTTATAAATAAAACTAATCCATGGGCATATCCAGTTATTGAGATTACTGAGTTAAGATCTAGATTTTCTTTAAAAATTTTACCTATCATAAACCACATTCCTAGACTTGCAAATACCCAGGCAAATGCTCCATCTAAAATGCCGAAAAAAATTATATCAGATAAATTACTTACTCCAACACTTAATAATATTGGCAAATATAAAGAGAATAAACTTAAGAATACAATTAAAAATGCATTCCCTGATTCATATCTTTCATTACTTATTTTGTGGAAAGTCTCTATATCAAATCTTATAAAAAGCTTAAATTGTTTCCAAACGTCTTTAAATGTGTTCAAATTAAACTAATTCTAGAATAGCTAATTCTGTTCTATCGCCCTTACGGTAAGTTGTTCTTGTAATTCTTGTATACCCACCATTTCTTTCAACATATTTTGGACCAATTTCTTCAAAAAGTTTTGCTACAGCTCCTTTATCTTGAATTATTTTTAATACTTCTCTTCTGTCATGTAACGTTCCTTTTTTTGCTTTTGTTATGACCTTCTCAGCATAAGGTTTTACAATCTTTGCTTTTGTAATTGTAGTTTCAATCTTTTCATGTTGAATTAATGATCTAATAAGGTTACTGATTATTTGATCCTCATGAGCTGCAGAACCACCAAGTCTTTTTCCTTTAGTTGGTTTAGGCATCAGCATTGTCTCCAGAATCAAGATCTGAACTTGTTGGAAGACTTAATCCTAGCTCATCTAACTTAGCAACAAGCTCATCTAAACTCTTTTGACCAAAATTAGTTAAGTTAAGCAAATCATCTTCCGTGTATTCAAGTATTTGACCTACAGTAGTAATGTTTTCTCTTCCTAGACAGTTTCTTGGCCTCTCTGAAAGATCTAGTGCATCAACTGATAATGATAAATCTGGTGAACTTCCTTCCGAAATTGTTAATTCACCTAATTCAAGACCTATTCCTTCATCAATATCTGCAAAAAGCTTCCATAATTCACCTAAAGTTTTCCCAACAGAAGAAATCGATTCGGTTGCTTTTATTGAACCATCTGTTTCAACATCAAGAGTCAACTTATCATAATTTGTTACTTGACCAACTTGTGTAGGAGATACAGAATAATTAACTTTAACTATTGGTGAAAAAATAGAATCTATAGGAATAAATGCTGAATCACTTTTTTTGTTTTTTTCCGCTAATACATAACCTACTCCATGGGAGATAGTTACTTCCATATCTAAACTTGCATCATCAGATAGAGTACAAATCATTAAATCTGTATTTACTACTTCTACACCTGCAGGACATTGTATCTGAGAAGCATTTACTTCTCCTGAGCCTTTCGCCTTAACTGTTAAAGTATGGTCTTCTAAATCTTCAACTCTTAGTACTAACCTTTTTAAATTTAAAAGAACATCTAGAACATCTTCAACAACTCCTGGAATTGATGTAAATTCATGATTCACACCCTCAATTTTCACACCCGTTACTGCAACGCCAGGCACCCTGGAAAGTAAGGCCCTCCTCATAGTGTTACCAAGTGTTAATCCAAAACCTGGTTCTAAGGGTTCTATGGTAAATCTTGATCTATTTTCATTTACCTCTTCAATTGATATTTCTGGTCTTTGTAATATTAGCAACTCTTCATCTCCTCTCTAAAATAATTTATTTTGAATAAAGCTCTACTATTAATTGTTCTTCAATCTGATGACTAGCATCATTTCTTGATGGTGTTGATAAAACCTCTATGTTTTTTTTATTTTTATCTACTTTCAGCCAGGCTGCCTCTTCTCTGTCTTGGCCTGTGTCTATACTATGTTGTATTAATATCATATCTTGACTCTTGTCCTTAATTTCTATTTTGTCACCTTGTTTTACCTGTATTGAAGGAATATCTACTAATTTACCATTAAGTTTAAAGTGACGATGTGAAACCAGCTGTCTTGCTTGAGGCCTAGATGAAGCAAATCCTGAACGATATATTACATTATCAAGTCTTGATTCAAGAAGAATAAGTAAATTTTCTCCTGTAATTCCAGACATTCTAGATGCTAATTTATAATAATTTCTAAATTGCTTTTCCATAATCCCGTACATATATCTAACTTTCTGTTTTTCTTTTAATTGCGTCCCATAATCTGTTTCTCGCATTCGTTTTCTACCATTTTCACCAGGTGGGTATGGCCTATCCTGAAGTGCTTTATCTCCTTTTTTATTTTCAAAAACATTAAATCCAATTCTTCTAGAAACTCTGACTCTTGGACCAGTATATCTAGCCACTATCCTCTCCTTCTTTTTTTTGGTCTACATCCATTATGTGGTGTAGGTGTTATATCTTTTATCGTCCCAACATCCATTCCCATGTTTTGTAAAGTTCTTACAGCTGTTTCTCTTCCAGCGCCTGTCCCACTAATTACAATATCTAATTTATGGACACCAAATTCTGTTGCTCTTCTAACTGCTTCTTCTGCTGCCACTTGCGCAGCGTAGGGAGTTGACTTCCTCGATCCTTTGAACCCAACAGACCCAGCAGATGTCCAAATAATTGTTTCTCCATTTTTATCTGCAATATTTATAATTGTATTATTGAAACTTGCTTTAATATGCGCTACTCCTGAAGAAATGCTTCTTTTATTTTTCTTTTTAGATTTTGTATCAACCATTATTTAAGTACTTTCTTAGTGCCTGCAACTGCGAACCTAGGGCCTTTTCTTGTTCTTGCATTAGTATGTGTTCTTTGCCCCCTAACAGGAAGTCCTGATCTATGTCTAATACCTTGATAAGTTCCTATTTCCGTTTTTCTTCTAATATTTTGTGAAACATCTCTTCTCAAATCTCCTTCAACTCTAAAATTTGCTTCAATATATTTTCTAATTTTTGCAATTTCATCATTAGTTAAATTACTAACTCTTGTATCGGGATCAATTTTTAAATCTATACAAATATCATTTGCTCTTTTAGCTCCAACTCCATGAATATATTTAAGTGAAGCTATAACTCTCTTTTCTCTAGGTATGTCAATTCCGGAAATTCTAGCCATTGTAATTTAACCTTGTCTTTGTTTGTTTCTAGGGTTTCTTTTATTAATAACATAAAGTTTGCCCTTGCGTCGTACAATCTGGTCGTTCGGACCCCTCTTTTTGATACTTGATTTTACCTTCATTTATGTCTCCAAGTTATCCTACCCCTTGTAGGATCATAAGGTGATACTTCCATTTCAACAATGTCTCCAGGTAAAATTCTTATATATTTCATTCTCATTTTACCTGAAACATGAGCTAATATTTCCGCACCACTTTCAAGCTCAACCTTAAAAGAGGCATTCGGTAAGGTTTCGGTAACTTTTCCCTGAACCTTTATTATGTTTTTTTCTTTTTCTACCAAATTTACCTTGATTTTAAGACCGACTTACTAGAGTAATGCAAAATAAAACATTTACAAACACCATTTTAAAATAAGTTTTCAGTAAAAACATGTGTTCCCTCCTCTGTTAACCCAATTGTGTGCTCAAAATGTGCTGATTTTTTTGAATCTACTGTCTTTACAGTCCATCCGTCTTCATCAACTATTGTTTCTTCAGAACCAATGTTAAACATGGGTTCAATACATATAGCCATACCTGTTTTTAATTCAAAACCTTTATTTTTTTTACCGTAGTGTGGTACTTGTGGCTCTTCATGCATCTCTAAGCCGATCCCGTGTCCTACGTAATTCTTGACATTACCAAAGTTATTTCTTTTAGCAATTTTATCAATTTTATTCCCTATCGTACCAAGCTTCTGCCCATCTTTTACAAGTTTTATTGCCTCATTTAAAGCATGCTTGGTAATTTTCATTAATGCTTTATCTTCTTTAGAAACTTCTCCTATGCCAAAAGTAAAAGCAGCATCTGCATGGAATCCTTCATATGAAACTCCCACATCAATTGAGAGGATGTCGCCATCTTTAATAACATAGTCATTAGGTATTCCATGAACTATGACTTCATTTGGTGATGCACATATATATCCTGGATAATCTATAGCCCCTGGTTGTGAATATCCAAAAAAACTTGATATAACATTTGATTTCTCAATTATATTTTTTGCCAAATTATCTAAAGCCTTAAGTGTCATTCCAGGTTTTGCATAATTGTAAATTTCATAATGTATATTTGAGACTACTTTCCCAGCTTTTCTCATTTTTTTAAAATCTTCTGGTGTTTTATAAGTTAACATATTTTCAAATTTCAAATTCTTTTGAAATTAATTGATAGATTTTACCAACATCACCTACAGCATTAATTTTTACTACTATTCCTTTTTTCTCATAAAATTTAATCAAAGGTTTTGTATCTTCTTCGTAAACATCAAGCCTTACAGTAATTGATTCCTCTGTATCGTCAGACCTTCCGCTAGTTTCACCTCTTAGCAATATCCTTTTAACTAATTCCTTTCTATCAGCTTCAAAGACTATTACTTTTTTTACAGGAAAATTAGTATCAATTTTATCTAAACTTTCAGCTTGTTTTAATGTCCTAGGGAAACCATCAAGTATTGCTCCACTAAAAGAATCTTCTTCATCTAGTCTTGCAATCAACATTTTAATTACAAGATCATCTGGAACTAATTTTCCTTCATCTAGTAAAGATTTTGCTCTTTTTCCAAGATCAGTAAGTTTTGCTACATGGTCTCTTAACATATCTCCAGTAGAAATATGAGTTAAGTTATATTGTTCAGCTATTTTTAATGCTTGCGTCCCTTTTCCAGCACCAGGAGGCCCTAAAAAAACTACTAACTTGCTCAATCAATAAATCCTTCATAGTTTCTCATACTTAATTGACTATCAACTTGCTTCATAGTTTCTAAAGCAACACCAACAGTTATCAAGATTGAAATTCCACTAAATCCAAGGGGTATATCCCAAATTGCAGAAGCTATTGATGGAAGAACAGCAACGGATGCTAAGAAAATAGAGCCAGGCAAAGTAATCCTATTTATAATATGAGATAAATAATTTGTAGTTGAAATTCCAGGCCTTACACCGGGTATGAAGCCACCTTGCCTTCTTATCATATCTGATTGACGTACTGGATCAAATTGAATAGTGGTATAAAAATAAGTAAAAAATATAATCAACATTCCTAGAAAAAATATATAAAACCAACTTGTTCCTTGGGAATTTGCTAAATTAACATCTATCCAATTTCTAATTGCTGCAGTCACTCTATTGTCTTGAGGTAAAGATGTTGCAATCAAAGCTGGAAAAAATAAAACGCTTGTTGCAAATATAACTGGAATAACTCCAGCACTATTAACCTTTAGAGGTATATAAGTACTTTGTCCTCCCATTACTTTCCTACCTCTAACTCGTTTTGCAAATTGTATTGGAATTCTTCTTTGGCCCTGCTCAACATATATAATCCCAACAATCATTAGAAAAAACATAAGCACCAATACAGCAAACTGTCCCATTCTTCCTTGGCCTGCTGTTACCTGATATGCACCTCCAAAACTTGCTGGCAATTGACTTACAATGCTTGCAAATATTATTAACGACATGCCATTTCCAATCCCTCTCTGAGAAATTAATTCTCCAAGCCACATTATAAATGCAGTTCCTGCTGTCATAGTAAGTACAATCAGCCCTACTCTTGAAGGTGTATAGTTAGGAATTAATGAAATCCCCCCAGTAAGACTTCCTCTAGAAAATATATAAGTTAATCCAGTAGATTGAAGAAGAGCTAAAACAACTGTTATGTATCTGGTCCATTGAGTAATGATTTTCCTTCCAGATTCTCCTTCTTCTTGTAATTTTTGTAATCTTGGAATTACTACTGTTAAAAGTTGAAGAATAATACTTGAAGTAATGTAAGGCATTATTCCTAAAGCAAATACAGAAAAAGTTTCAAGAGCTCCACCTGAAAATAGATTTAGGAGTCCATAAATTCCTGCTTGTGCTCCTGACTCTGTTAATCTTTGAACTGCTTCAAGATCAACTCCAGGAACAGGGACCGCTGCACCTAATCTATATACACCAAACATCAAAAGTGTAAATATTATCCTTTTCCGAAGATCAGGAATTTTAAACATATATTTAAAAATAGATAACTGCAAACTAGACCTCTATAATCTCAATTTTCCCACCAGCTTTTTCAATTTTTTGTATAGCTAATGCGCTTGCTGAATGTACTTTTAAATTTACAGAGTTTGTAATTTCACCGTTTCCCAAAATTTTTACTAAGCCTTTCTTTCTTGTTAAGCCCATTTCTCTAAGCGTATCTGGATTAACATCTCCTTCCAAATTTTTAGCTTGGAGATCTGATACGTTTACAACAACGTAGGCCATCTTTGGTTTATTTTTTAGTCCTCTTAGTTTGGGTATTCTTCTGTATAACGGAATTTGTCCGCCCTCAAAATATGCTGGAACAGTTTTTCTAGCACCTGTGCCTTTAGTTCCTCTACCTGCTGTTTTTCCTCTTTTTCCAGATTCACCCCGCCCCTTTCTAAGTTTTGACTTAGATGATCCAGGTGCTGGTTTTAAATGATGATATCGTAATTTACTCATTATTAAACTTCTTCAACTCTTACCAAATGACCTACAACATTTAGCATCCCTGTAAGACTTTCGTCTAACTCTCTTTCAACTGATGAATTAATCTTTTTTAAGCCTAGAGATTTTATAGTTTCTCGCGACTTATGGCCTTGTCCTATAAGACTTCTCTTAAGTGTAATTTTAACTTTCGACATCTTTTACCTTTAAATCCATTTTTCTTTCTGCTTTTGTTTTTTCAAAAGCATCTATTAACCCTTGAGGTGCTACCTCGGAAGGTTTTTTGCCCCTTAACATTGCAACTTTGTCAGGAGTCCTTTGATTTAATAAACCATTCATAGTTGCTTTTGCAACATTTAGATGGGTTGGGGAACCAAGTGATTTTGCTAAAATGTCTTTCACTCCTGCAGCTTCTAATACCTGTCTAACTGCTCCACCTGCAATTACACCTGTTCCAGGAGCTGCTGGTTTCAATAGCACTTTCGATGATCCATGTTCTCCTGTAATAGTATGAACTATAGTTGAACCTGCCATTGGAATACTATGTATGTTTCTTTTTGCATTTTCTATAGCTTTTTGAATAGCAAGTGGTACTTCTGAACCTTTTCCATACCCAATACCAGCATTACCCTTTCCATCTCCAACAGCGACTAGGGCTGTAAAAGCAAAGTTTCTGCCTCCTTTTACTACTTTTGCAACTCTATTTATATGTATTACACTTTCCTGAAATTCAACTTCAGCCATTAGAATTTAATTCCTTTTCCTCTTATGCCTTCTGCTAGAGCTTTTACTCTTCCATGATAAACATATCCACCCCTGTCAAAGACAGCCTCGCTAATCCCAAGCTCATTTAACTTGTCTCCCATAATCTCACCAACTTTTCTAGCTGTTTCTAATGATAATTTTTCTGATTTCATTTCTTTATCTAAAGTACTTGATGTGGCAATTGTTTTTTGATTTAGATCATCTATAGCTTGTACATAAATATTCTTGTTGCTTTTATATATTGCTAATCTTGGTTTGCTCTCTAAACCATTTATCTTTTTTCTAATTCGGATCTTTCTTTTTTGTCTTGAGTTTTTCTTTTTTAACTGCATTTTCTCTATGCTCCAGTGGTAGCTACAGCAGCCTTACCTGCTTTTCTTCTTACATATTCATCTTCATACCTAATACCCTTACCTTTATAGGGTTCAGGAGGTTTAATAGCTCTAATGTTTGCTGCAACTTGTCCTACAAGAGCCTTATCTATACCAGAAACTATTATTGTATTTTGATCAGGTACTTCATAATTTACATTTTCAACTTTTTTATATATTACAGGATGAGAAAAACCACATAATATTTCTATATCACTTCCTTTCATTGATGCTCTATGTCCAACTCCTTGAAGGGATAGGGTTTTCTTATAACCCTCAGTGACTCCAACAATATTATTTGCTACAAGTGATCGATAAAGACCGTGTAAACTTTTAACTTCTTTTTCGTCAGAAGACCTTGAAAATATTAAAGCATCCTCAATTATTTCAAATTTTATCCTCTCATCAGCAATACTCGTACTTAACTCTCCTTTGGGTCCTTTTACTGAAATTTCCATATTATTAATGGTTATCTCAATATTTTCTGGAATGTTAATTGGCTTATTTCCAATCCTACTCATGACCAAACCTCACAAATTAACTCGCCCCCAAGTTTTCTTTTTCGTGCCTCAGAGTCTGACAAAAGTCCTCTCGAAGTAGAAACAACAACTGTTCCTAACCCTCCATTATTTCTTGGAAGTTTATCAAAACTTGAATAAACCCTATTCCCTGGTTTAGATAATCTATTCATACCCGAAATGACTGGAGTTCCTTCATCTGAATATTTAAGTTCTATATCAATCAACTTCTTCGTCCCATCTCCTGAAATTTTTACATCTGAGACATACCCTTCATTTTTTAATAAACTTGCTAATTCAAATTTAAAATTTGAATGAGGTATTTCTATATTAGATTTTGATACCATTACGCCATTTCTTATTCGAGTTAATAAATCTGATATTGGATCTGAAACCATAATTACCACGAAGCTTTCTTTATTCCTGGAAGTTCTCCTTTTAATGCTAAATCTCTGAATGTATTTCTTGACATTCCAAATTTTCTTAAAGTTCCTCTTGGTCTCCCAGTAACTTCACATCTGTTTCTATAGCGAGATGCGGATGCATCCCTAGGCATTTTTGCTATCCTTTTTTGTGCCTCCCTTTTCTCGTCATATGAAGAATTTGGATCCTTAATTATTTTTAATAATTCTTTTCTTCGTTCATGATAAAACCCTACTGTATCAAGTCTTTTGTTATTTTTAACTATTTTACTTTTTTTAGCCATACTTAATTCTCCCTAAATGGAAATCCTAAAGACTTTAATAATACATATCCTTCATTATTATCGTTAGCTGTAGTGCAAATGGTAATATTCATACCCCTTATATCCCTAACTTTGTCATATTCAACTTCTGGAAATACTAATTGCTCATTTAAACCTAAAGAATAATTCCCGTTTCCATCAAATGATTTAATACTAAATCCTCTAAAGTCTCTTATTCTTGGGACAACAACTTGAACAAAACGATCATAGAACTCCCACATTCTGTCACCTCTAATAGTTACTGAAGTAGCTATTGGCATGCCCTCTCTTATCTTAAATCCTGCAATTGATTTTCTTGCTCTCTTCACAACAGGCTTCTGACCAGAAATCGCAGTTAGCTCATCGATCATAGATTCCAGCGCTCTTCCATCAGTTGCTGCTTTTCCATCTCCAATATTGATTATAATTTTCTCTAATTTTGGTATTTGATTTACATTACTTAGACTTAGTTCTTTTTGAATTTTCCCAGAAATTTCTATATTATATTTTTCTTTTAACCTAGGTATCATGCTTCATCTCCAGTTTTAGAAAGAACTCTATACTTATTACCATTTTTATCAAATTTATAACTGACTCTCCCACTGTTCTTCTTAACTACTAATGAAACATTAGATATATCAATGGGCATACTTTTATCAATGACTCCACCTTGCATAGTTTGACCTTGTGGTTTCTGATGTCTCTTTACTATGTTTACACCTTCAACAAGAACTAGTTTTTTTCCTGGATTAACTTGCAAAACTTTGCCTTCTTTACCAGTATCTTTACCAGAAATAACCTTCACTGTATCACCTTTTTTTATTTTCATTAAATCACCTCAGGCGCAAGAGAAACTATTCTCATAAATTTTTTTTCTCTTAGCTCTCTACCTACTGGACCAAATATCCTTGTACCTCTTGGTTGGTCTTGATCATTTAAAATAACACAAGCATTCTCATCAAATCTTATATATGTACCATCTTTTCTTCTAGTCTCTTTACTAGTTCTAACAACAACAGCCTCTACGATATCGCCTTTCTTTATTTGACCACCTGGTATGGCGTCTTTTACAGTAGCTGTAAATACATCTCCTAATCCTGCATATCTAATTCTGGAACTCCCTTTTACTTTTATACATAAAACTTCTTTTGCTCCAGAATTATCTGCAACTTTGATCCTAGATTCTTTTTGTATCATTTTGCCCTCTCAATTACTTCTGTAACTCTCCATCTTTTTGTTTTTGAAATTGGTTTTGTCTCCATAATTTCTACTTTATCACCAATTTTTGAGTCAAATTTTTCATCATGAACATGTAATTTTCTTGTTTTTTTAACTATTTTTCCATATTTTGGATGTGGGTATTGAAGCTCTATTGCAACTGTTACAGTGTTTTCTCTTTTGTCAGAAACTACTATTCCAGTTCTAACCTTTCTTGATGTTCTATCTAAATCACTCATTAGTTATATCTTTCATTTTTTCTTCATTTCTTTTCTCATTTAAAATAGTGCTTGTTTGCGCAATTTGTTTTTTTATTTTTTTAAATACTGAAGTATCCTCTATCTGACTAGTTGCTAAAGAGAATCTTGATTCCATTAACTCCTTTTTAAGTTCCAAAATCTTATTCTCAAGCTCCATAATTGAAAGCTCTCTTAAATTATCAACACTCATATGTTCCTCTTTACAAACTTAGTTTTAATCGGTAACTTATGTCCAGCTTTCCTCATAGCTTCTCTTGCTACTTCTTCAGAAACACCTGAAATTTCAAATATTATTCTTCCTGGCTTAACTACAGCTACATAATACTCAACATTTCCTTTACCTGATCCCATTCGAACTTCAGCAGGTTTTTGAGTAACTGGTTTATGAGGAAATATATTAATCCAAACTTTTCCTCCTCTTTTCATTGTTCTTGTAATCGTTATTCTGGCTGCCTCAATCTGTCGACCGGTTATATATGAAGTTTCAACAGCTTGAAGACCATAATCTCCAAACTGAACTTCATTACCCCCTTTTGACATCCCTTTTCTTCTACCTCTATGAGATTTTCTAAATTTTGTTTTTTTAGGCATCAACATCTTTATTCTTCTTCCAAAATTGACTTTTCTTCTTCAAATTGTTCTTGTGCTTTTACAGGTGTTATTTTCGTTCCCCCACCAGCTTCAACTATCTTAGAATTTTGTTCTCCCGACTTCTTGCCTCCACCAGCTTCTAGGATTCTTGAGTCTTTAGATTCACCTACTGCAGCTTCAACCCTTGATTTTACAGATTTTACTCTGCCTGTTGCTGGCCCTCCACTAGCCAAACTAGCTTCTGCTGCTATTTTTTCTTGACGCAATTTATTAGACGCTACTACATCTCCTTTATAGACCCATACCTTTACACCAAGTGCTCCTACTGTTGTATGCGCCGCAGCTCTTCCAAAATCTATATCTGCCCTTAGAGTATGCAAAGGGACTCTTCCTTCTCTATACCACTCACGTCTTCCCATTTCAGCTCCACCTAATCTTCCTGAACACTCTACTCTTACACCTTCGGCACCTGCCTTTAGTGCTGCTGAGACAGCACGCTTCATAGCTCTTCTAAAAGCTACTCTGCTTTCAAGTTGATCAGCTACAGCTCGTGCTAGCAATTGAGCATCCAATTCAGCTTCTCTTACTTCAATGATGTTTAATTTTACTGGTTGACTAGAAATTTCCTCTAGGCCTTTCCTTAATCTATCTGCCTCTGTTCCTTTTCTCCCGATCACAACACCTGGTCTTGCGGTATGAATATCAACTTGAACTTTATCTCTTGTTCTTTCTATATCAATCCTTGAAACAGCTCCTTTTATCAACTGGGATGAAAGAAATTCTCTAATTCTGTAATCTTGATTAACTAATTTTTTATAATCTTTATGGCTAAACCATCTTGATTTCCAATCGTTAACTATTCCTATTCTAAATGCGTAAGGATGTGTTTTCTGGCCCATTATTCTTCTATGCTTTCTAATTCAATTGTCAGATGACAAGTCCTTTTATTTATTCTTCCTGCTCTACCTCTAGCTCTTGGTCTAAATCTTTTTAAAGTAGGCCCTTCGTCAGCAATAGCTTTTGAAATAAATAGATTAGAAGAATTAAAACCTAAATTTGATTCAGCATTAGCAATAGCACTTTCTAAGACTTGTTTTATTTCAATAGCAGCTTTTCTTTTTGTAAAAGTAAGTACATTTAAAGCCTCTTTAACCTCTAATCCTCTTATCAAATTTAAAACTAATCTAACCTTATAAGGTGATTGCCTAACATATTTACTTTTTGCTTTAATTACTTGATTTTCCATTATGCTGTCTGCCCGGGATGTCCTCTAAATGTTCTAGTAGGTGCAAACTCTCCTAACTTATGACCTACCATTGCCTCTGTTATAAATACTGGTAAATGCTGCCTTCCATTGTGAATAGCTAAAGTTAAGCCCACCATTTCAGGAACAACAGTTGAACGCCTACTCCAAGTTTTAATTACTGTTTTATCTCCAGTATTTTGAGCATTTTCAACTTTTGTTAAAAGATGGTTGTCAACAAATGGCCCTTTTCTTAAGCTTCTTGACATAATTTAACCTCTACCTTTCTGGGATCTGCCTCTAACTATTGATTTATTACTATATTTTTTCTTTTTTCTGGTTTTCTTTTCTGGCTTTCCCCATGGACTAACAGGTGTTCTTCCTCCAGATGATTTTCCTTCTCCTCCGCCTAAAGGATGGTCAACTGGATTCATAGCTACACCTCTTGTCTGGGGCCTTACACCTTTCCAACGGTTCCTTCCAGCTTTTCCTAATTTTGTAAGCTCTGCCTCCGCATTTCCAACAATACCTATGGTTGCACGACAATCCATTGGTACTGTTCTCATCTCACCAGAAGGGAGTCTTAATAAAGCAAGGCCTCCTTCTTTACTCATTAATTGAACAGAGGAACCGGCTGATCTTGCCATTTTTGCACCACCACCTGGACGAAGCTCAACACCATGTACAAAAGTTCCAGCAGGAATATTTCTTAATGGAAGACAATTTCCATCTTTAATATCAGATTTAGGACCAGATTCAATGATACTATCAACTGATATTCCATCAGGTGCAATAATATAAGACTTTTCACCATCAACATAATGTAGCAATGCAATTCTTGAATTTCTATTTGGGTCGTACTCTATAGCTGCTACCTTAGCTGGTATTCCGTCCTTAACTCGCTTAAAATCAATTATTCTATATTTTTGCTTATGGCCTCCACCCCTATGTCTAGAAGTAATACGACCTTTATTATTTCTACCACCTGTCGATTTCTTTGAATCAAGAAGAGATCTTTCCGGTTTTGATTTTGTAATTTCCTTAAAATCACCAGAGACTTGTCCTCTCATTCCTGGTGTAACTGGTCTAATTTTCTTTGATCCCATAATTAAACTCCAAAAGCTTCTATCGTTTGACCCTCTTCAAGGGTTACTATTGCTATTTTCTTTGTACTTTGTTGACCAATTAAAAATCCAAATCTTTTCTTCTTTCCTTTTCTATACATTGTATTAACAGATAGAACATCAACAGCAAATAATTCCTGCACTGCTCTTTTAATTTCTGGTTTATTTGCATTTGAGTTAACAAAGAAAGTATATGAGTTAGAATCAGCAATTCTATCGTAAGATTTCTCTGAAATTAGTGGTGCAATTAATACATCTTCTAAGTACTTCATTTTTTGTCACCCGATATTAAATGAATTGCACTTTCAGAAAAAATTGTAAAATCAGTAGCTATAACATCATAAGTTGAGAGCTTTAAATAAGAAACAATATTCGATTTTTCCAAATTTCTAAATGATTTCAAAAGAATATCATCATTTTCTCCATATACAAAAGTAAAGGACTTCTTGATATTAAATTCTCCAAGAATTAATGAAGCTAGTTTGGTTGAAGGTTTTTCCATATCACTAGCATCAACTACAAAAACTGCCCCCTCACTTATTCTTTGAGATAAAGCCATATTTAAAGATTTTCTTTTCATTTTTTTGGGAGTTCTATCTTTATAAACTCTTCCACCAGGCCCATGTGCGACTCCTCCTCCAACAAATTGTGGAGATCTTAGAGAACCTTGTCGTGCTCTACCTGTACCTTTCTGAGCCCATGGTTTTGCTCCTGTTCCTGAAACTTGAGCTCTTGTCTTTACTGTTGCTGTATTGTTTCTATGATTTGTCCTATTTGAGGTAACAACTTGATGTAATAAACCTATGTTAATTTCATCAGTAACAATTATTGGATATTGTTTTTTTGAAATTTTATTTTCTTTTGTAATATATGTATCCAATTTAACACTCATAACTTACTCTTCTTCCGCTCCAGTCGATTTACTTTGGAATCTCTCTATAATTTTTCCTGTTGTTATAGAACTTTCGTCATTAGATAGAAATTTTACAGCTGATCTAATCTGTACTATGTTGCCTTTTTTTCCAGGTACAGATCCATTGACCAAAAGATAATTTTTTTCTTCATTTATACCAACAACAGTAACTGATTGTATAGTCTTCTTTTCATTACCCATTCTACCTGCCATCTTCTGACCTTTAAATACATGGCCCGGGTAGGATGCATTTCCTATAGAACCACCTGCTCTATGAACTTTATGCACTCCATGGCTTGCTTTTTGCCCTGCGAAATTATGCCTTTTCATTACTCCAGTAAATCCGTGGCCTTTTGAATAACCAGTAATATCTACTTTTTGACCTACTTCAAAAAAATCAATTACATTTAATTTCATACCTGATTCAAGTCCTGAATCTGGATCTACTGGAACCTCATATAAACCTTGGCCTGGTTCAACATTGTACTTTTTATAATGGTCATTTACTGGTTTATTAACATTTTTAGCTTTACCTATAGTTAATTGTGCGGCATCATATCCGTCTTTATCATGAGATTTTATCTGAACAATTCTACAATCTGAAACATCTAATACTGTCACACCTAATGCTGATGAATTTTCATCAAAAATCTGTGTCATCCCTACTTTTTTTGCAATTAAAGTGTTCATAACTTAATTTCCACTTCTACACCAGCTGGTAAATCTAACCTCATTAATGAATCTACCGTTTTTGGTGTTGGTTCAACAATATCAATTAATCTTTTGTGGATTCTCATCTCAAAATGTTCTCTTGATTTCTTATCAACATGTGGAGACCTTATGACACAATATCTATGTATTTGTGTTGGTAATGGGATAGGACCTTTAACTTTTGCTTGAGTTTTCATAACGGTCTCAGCAATTTTACGCGCAGACTCATCTACAACATAATTGTCATAAGCTTTCAACTTTATTCTTATCTGTTGATCTTGTTTTGCCATCTTTTCCTCAAAAAAACCGGGAGTTTAATTCTACTCCCGGTTTATTTTATTACTCAATAACTTTTGTTACCTGTCCTGCCCCTACTGTTCTGCCACCCTCTCTGATAGCAAACTTAACTCCTTCTTCCATTGCAATTGGAGAGATAAGCTCTACAGAAATTGATACATTATCACCTGGCATAACCATTTCAGTACCATCCGGAAGGGTTACTTCACCAGTAACATCTGTTGTTCTAAAATAAAACTGTGGCCTATATCCCTTAAAGAAAGGGTTGTGTCTTCCACCTTCTTCTTTTGTAAGAACATAAACTTCAGCTTCAAATTTAGTATGTGGTGTTATTGAACCTGGTTTAGCAATAACTTGACCTCTTTCAACGTCATCTTTATCAATACCACGTAACAATAAGCCAACATTATCACCAGCTCTACCTTCATCTAGAAGCTTTCTGAACATCTCAACACCAGTACAAACTGATTTTGTTGTTTCTCTAATCCCAACGATTTCAACTTCTTCGTTGACATTAACAATTCCTTGTTCAATTCTTCCTGTTACAACTGTTCCTCTACCTGTAATTGAGAACACATCCTCTACAGGCATTAAGAAGGGCTTATCAACTACTCTTGTTGGTTCTTCAATGTAGGAATCTACACTTTCCATTAACTCAAGAACAGCTTTTACACCATCTTCTTTTCCTTCAAGAGCTGCTAAAGCTGACCCTTTTACAACTGGAACATCATCTCCTGGGAAATCATACTCATTTAATAACTCTCTAACTTCCATCTCAACAAGATCAAGAAGCTCGTCATCATCAACTTGGTCAACTTTGTTTAGGAATACAGCTATTGACGGAACACCAACTTGTCTTGCTAAAAGAACATGTTCTCTAGTTTGTGGCATTGGACCATCTGCTGCTGAAACAACCAAGATAGCACCATCTACTTGTGCTGCACCAGTAATCATGTTTTTAACATAATCAGCATGCCCAGGCATATCTACGTGAGCATAATGTCTGTTTTCAGTTTCATACTCTACGTGTGCAATCTGAATTGTTATTCCTCTCTCCCTCTCTTCAGGGGCTTTATCAATATCATCAAAAGCTGTAACCTCACCTGTACCAGCTTCGGCTAAAACTTTTGTTATAGCGGCCGTCAATGTGGTTTTACCATGGTCAATGTGGCCCATTGTACCGATGTTCACATGAGGCTTGCTACG
>MDTE01017627.1_pt1 | contig 19766 bp, 19 predicted proteins | sample 811231 | NCBI WGS metagenome assembly MDTE01 (sample SAMN05326651, study PRJNA326480) | marine metagenome | isolation source: seawater | place: Indian Ocean: Red Sea | collected 2010 | reverse complement strand
CTCCAGCAAAACCAGCAATTACTTCTCCGCCTCCCAAACGCCTAACTTTTTTGGCGTTCTTTTTTATGATAGTGTCACCAAAGCTCACTTGACCATCTCCGGAAATGACCACCTGATCGTCTTTTCGGATTGCCAGAATTGTTGTTGCGTGCCACGTAGGGCTATTTTTAGTAATCATTAGTAATGGCCTTCAATATTGATAAAAAATATAAATGTGCGCGTAGTATCCCGCTTGTCAAGTCAAGGAACCCTAATAGGGGACTAGCTTCCATTGTGTCAACCTGTTAGAACAAGACCCATAACTTTTTTAGGAGTATGCTATGCGCAAAGCTTTTGTCGAGCGTAGAACAAAAGAAACGAGTATAACTGTAGACTTAAATCTAGATGGGACGGGCTCTTATAATATTGATACAGGCATTGGTTTTCTTGACCATATGCTGGAGCAACTATCCCGGCATAGCCTAATTGATATTGCAATTCAAGCCAAGGGCGACATCCATATTGATTTTCATCATACTACAGAGGATACAGGAATTACTATTGGTGAAGCAGTAGACAAAGCTCTCGGTGATCGAAAAGGAATTACTCGCTATGGTTCGGCTTTTTCGCCTATGGATGAGACCTTGACACGAGTAGCACTTGACATTTCGGGTCGTCCTTACCTCATTTGGAAGGTGGAGTTTTCTAAACCAAAACTAGGTGAAATGGATACAGAGCTTTTTAGAGAATGGTTTCAAGCTTTTTCACAGTCGTCTGGTATTACGCTTCATGTGGAAACTCTCTATGGTCAAAATAATCACCATATAATCGAATCTTGTTATAAAGGGCTCGCCCGCTCTTTAAGAAATGCTGTTGAATTAGATCCAAAAAAAAGTGACTCGATTCCTTCAACAAAAGGAGTTATCGGACCAGAGTCCATGTAATTGGGCTAATTTAAGCAAAATTTTTCATATTGATATTGTGAAAATCTGAAAAGAGACGGTTATAGGTTTTGCCCCTTGTTTCTATTTTATCTAAGCTATAGTGAAAACTAAGAATGCGAGTGATTACGGCGTATGAGTGAGTTTTCGAAAGGCGATAAAACCTTGTATCATCACCACTCAACCCTTTAACATTACACTGCGCTAGAATTTCAGTAATTCAAGGGTTTTTGTGGCAAAAACAAGTCTTGAATAATTTATCGTGATGCCAAGCTGTTTTTGTGGGGAGCAATCTTTATGATGAATGTTGTTATTATCAACTACGGTAGCGGGAACTTGCGCTCAGCTGCAAAAGCAATCGAGCGGACAGCGCTTAATTTGAAGAAAGAGACCAAGGTTAATGTGACAAAAGACCCCGAAATAGTGCTAAAAGCAGATCGGCTTGTGTTGCCAGGTGTGGGCGCGTTTGCCTCTTGTTTAAGGGGCTTATCCGCCATCAAAGGTTTATCGGAAGCTATTGAGGAGGCAACAATTCAGAGGGCCCGACCCTTTCTCGGCATATGTGTTGGGATGCAATTAATGGCCACGAATAGTTTAGAGCACGGAAACCACCCAGGTTTTAACTGGATACCCGGCCAGGTAGAAAGCATTAAAACTTCAACCAATACATTAAAAATACCTCACATGGGTTGGAATGAAATAAGTTTTTCGGATAAACCTCATCCTTTGCTTGAAAAACTTCCTATAAACCCTCATTTTTATTTTGTTCACTCATATTCATTTTGCCCCGATTTAGACGAAAGTATTTTAGCAACTACTGATTATGGTAGCCAACTAACAGCGATTGTTCAAAAACAAAACGTTGTGGGAACACAGTTTCATCCAGAAAAGAGCCAGTTAAATGGATTTATATTTTTGGAAAACTTCTTGGAGTGGCAGCCATGATTTTTTATCCAGCGATTGACTTGAAGGATGGAAAATGTGTGCGCCTTATTCAAGGAAACATGAACGAAGCAACAGTATTTAGTGATGATCCTGTTCACCAAGCGCTTACTTTTGAAAAGGCGGGGTGTAAGTGGTTACACCTAATTGATCTAAACGGTGCTATTTCCGGGCACGCCGTCAATGTCGAAGCCATTGAAGCAATAGTGCAAGCAACCCAGCTATCAATCCAGCTTGGCGGTGGCGTTCGTAATCTAAAAACAATAGAAAAATGGTTTTCTATTGGTGTTAATAGGGTCATTTTAGGGACCCTCGCTGCATATAACCCAGGTTTGGTAACTGAATTGTGCCAAGAATTTGGAGAAAAAATAGCGATCGCGATAGATTCGCGGGATGGTTTAGTTGCGGTAAAGGGTTGGTTAGAGACAACAACAATACAAGTTATTGACTTGGCTAGTCAATTTGAAGCAGCAGGTGTTGGAACTTTTATCTATACAAATATTAGGCGTGACGGGCTAATGAGTGGACCTGACTTTAGATCTACTTTAGAACTGGCTACAGCAGTTTCCACTCCAGTTATTCTTTCTGGCGGGATTTCTTCGATAAAGGACCTTGTTCTGTTAAAAAAAATGTCAAAAGGAAAATTACACGGTGTTATTAGTGGCCGTGCAATCTATGATGGTAAAATAGATCCGGCTGTTGCAATACACGTTCTAAATTCTAGTTGACAACAAAAATTGGGCACATTTTATGTTAAAAGTAAGAGTAATTCCTTGCCTGGATGTTGATAAAGGCCGTGTGGTAAAGGGGGTTAATTTTGTTGACCTCGTTGACGCTGGGGACCCTGTTGAACAAGCCCGAATTTATGACCAGGCGGGTGCAGACGAGCTTTGTTTTCTAGATATCACCGCTAGCCATGAGTATCGAGATACAATAATGGAAGTTGTAAAAAGAACAGCAGAAGAATGTTTTATGCCGCTCACGGTTGGTGGCGGCGTGCGAAGCGTTTCAGACATCCAGTCACTACTTCTAGCCGGGGCTGACAAGGTATCTATCAATACAGCGGCAGTATCACGACCACACTTTGTTCGTGAAGCGGCTGAACAATTTGGCAGTCAATGTATAGTGGTGGCAATTGACGCTAAATCAGTATCTGATGAACGTTTTGAAGTATTTACCCATGGGGGTCGCGAACAAACAGGAATTGATGCAGTGGAATGGGCACGTGAAATTACGGAATTAGGGGCTGGCGAAATTCTTCTTACATCAATGGATCGTGATGGGACAAAACAAGGATTTAACTTAGCTTTAACCCGAGCAGTGGCCGATGCTGTAAACATTCCCGTTATAGCGTCTGGGGGTGTTGGGACCCCACAGCACTTGGTTGATGGGGTAGTTAAAGGCCATGCTTCAGCTGTTCTTGCTGCCTCAATTTTTCATTTTGGCGAGTATTCTATTAATGAAACAAAGGCATATATGCGATTGCATGGTATTGCAATTAGAGAGGTGTAGTGATGGAAAATCATATACTAGAGAAACTTTACATGGTTATACAAACACGGGAAAGCGCAAACCCAGCGACATCTTATACAGCAAAACTTCTCTCTGGGAACGTCACGCAAATTGCAAAAAAGGTAGGAGAAGAGGCTGTAGAAACAGCTTTAGCTGCAGTCAGTGGTTCAAAAAAGAACCTTATTTCCGAAAGCAGTGATTTGCTATATCACCTTTTAGTTTTATGGAAAGCAACAGGGATTAGTACCAGGGATGTATGGGCGGAGCTTGATGCTCGGTTTGATATGTCGGGCATCGAAGAAAAAGATGCGCGTGATTCAACTTGAGACTGGAGAAGAGCTATGGATTACAACAATCAAAATATTTTTGCTAAAATAATTCGAGATGAAGTTCCATGTGATAAAATATATGAAAATGACCATGTTCTAGCATTCCGTGATATTAACCCCCAAGCACCGAATCATGTATTAGTTATTCCAAAAGGTTCCTTTATTTCAATGGATGACTTTTCAGAGAATGGCAGTGATCTTGAAATAACAGAATTTTGGCGCGCCGTTGGACAGGTTGCACGAATGATAGGTGGGGTATCAGATGGCTATCGGCTTCTTGCAAATCATGGGCGGGATGCGCACCAGGAAGTATTACATTTTCATGTTCATATCTTTTCAGGGTGTGATCTCGGTCATATGATTAAAATACAGAACAGGTAATCGTTGGCACCCCTTTTATTTAATTCTATATCTCGGCTTGGGTGACGAATTTAGTATTCATGTAAGCCTCTAGCCCTTCTAGGCCTCCCTCCTTCCCAAAACCGGAATCTTTGACGCCGCCAAATGGCGTTTCAACTAATGCAACGCCATGGTGATTTATAGATACCATTCCGCTTTCAATTGCTGAAGATAAAGTCGCGGCTTTTTTAACTGAACTTGTATAGGCGTAAGCTGCCAATCCGTAAGGTAAACGATTTGCTTCCTCGATTACAGAATCGAAATCGTTGAACATATTAATGGGAGCTAAAGGGCCAAATGGTTCTTCATTCATAACACGGGCATTTGTAGGTACATTTGTTAAAACTGTAGGTTCAAAAAAGTATCCCTTATTTCCTTTTCTTTGCCCCCCTGTCTCGATTTTTGCGCCTTTACTGACCGCATCGCTCACAAATTCTTGCATTGCTTTCAGGCGTCGCTCATGAGCAAGGGGCCCCATTTCTGTTTTAGGGTTTATGCCGTCACCAACACGCAAATTTTGTGCGATTTGAGTAAAACCACGCACAAATTGCTTATATTTTTTCTCATGTACTAAAAACCTAGAGGGCGCAATGCAAACCTGCCCAGCATTCCGAAATTTATTTGCGCTAAGGATCTTTAATGCAGTATCAATGTCCCCATCTTCAAAAATAATTGCTGGAGCGTGACCGCCAAGCTCCATTGTTATTACTTTCATATGCGCCCCTGCTTTTGCAGCTAATTGTTTTCCTACAACTGTTGAGCCGGTGAATGTTACTTTCCGAATAATAGGGTGTGGTATAAGAAAATCAGAAATCTCCGATGGTATGCCAAACACTAAATTCAACACACCGTTTGGGAGTCCTGCATCTACAAATGCCTGCACTAGTGCGGTGCAGCTGGCCGGAGCTTCCTCAGGCCCTTTGAGGATTACTGAACAGCCAGCTGCAATCGCAGCTGCAACTTTTTGTACCGCCTGATTAATTGGAAAATTCCAGGGAGTAAAGGCAGCTACTGGCCCAATGGGTTCTTTAATTACAAGCTGGCTAACATGACTAGAGCGGGCGGGGATAACCCTGCCGTAGGCCCGGCGACCTTCTTCGGCCATCCAGTCGATGCGATCACTTGCAACCTGTGTCTCGATTTTTGCCTCGTATAGAGGTTTGCCCTGTTCTAGCGTCAACAAGGTAGCAACTTTGTCGGCACGCTCCTTAAATAGCGTTGCCGCTTTCCGCATTAATTTGTATCGGTCAAACGTCGGAACATATCGCCACTTTTTAAAACCATCATTAGCAACCTGAACGGCCTCTTGTAGATCATCCGAATTTGCCTGAGCAACCTGGCCTATTTTTTCTTCGGTAGCAGGATTTATAACATCAATAGTCTTTCCAGATGTCGAGGGCCTCCACCTTCCATTAATATGCAACATGCTGTTTTCGTATATGTTTACCATGAAACTGCCTCCCCATGAGCTTAATATTTAAAATGGAACGTATGTTAACGGAACGCCAGTAAACCCGTTTTATAATTGCCTAATTATATATAAAAACGACCCATGATTCATTTGCTTTAATTCGTAAACTTAATTACATCAAACAAAACCAAATTTAGAATACAAAAAGCGTACTATATTTAATAGTTTTAAAGCGCGCGACGATTACTCTATAATAATTTATTATTATGAGTTTTCCGCAAAATTTAATGTGCTAACCCTTAGTGACACCCAGAGTTAAGAATTATATTAGCTCCTTTTTCTGCAATCATGAGTGTTGGAGCATTAGTGTTCGCAGATGTGATTTTGGGCATTACAGAGGCGTCGACAACCCTTAGGCCACTAAGTCCACGAACTTTTAAGTTCGGGTCGACGACCGCGTGTTCGTCAAGCCCCATTCGACATGTTCCAACAGGGTGGTAAATAGTAGTACCGTACTTACTAATTTGCTCCCAGATTTCTTGGTCGGTAGAAAACTCTATTCCTGGTATTGTCTCAATATCCCATAATTTCCGGAAAGATGGTTGAGCAAATATTTTTCTCAGTATTTTTACACCCTCGATCATTACCTTGCGGTCTATTGGCATCTTAAAGTAATTTGGTTCTATCTTCGGTGGATCAAATGGATTTGCTGACTTAATTGCGATTTTTCCCCTTGATTGGGGATGACATTGCCAGACTATAGCGGTAAAACCCGGGTATTTGTGGAGAGGTTCTCCTGCCCTATCAAGAGAAAGGGGCATTATGAACAACTGAACATCTGGCCGGCCGCCTTCTGAAAACTTTGTGCAGGCAGCTCCTCCCACCTGTCCTGCGCCAACGGTTAAGGGGCCAGAGGCACTCACTAACCACTTAAACCCCCACTCCAGTAATTTTATAGGGTTCCGGCAGGCCGTATTAAGTGACCCGCTGCCGGTAAGGCGAACGACAAGTCGCATTTGATAGTGATCTTGAAGATTTTTCCCCACAGAAGGAGCGTCGAGTATTACTGGTATCCCATGGGCTTTTAGCAATTCTCCAGGCCCAATACCAGACAGCTGCAAAATTTGGGGGGATTGTATGGTGCCAGCAGAAAGAATAACCTCCGAATTCGCCGTTGCCTGATATATTTTATCACCCTTTATCCACTCTACCCCGGAAGCTCGTGTTTTATCAAATAAAATGCGTTTAACGAAAGAGCATGTTAGAACCGTAAGGTTTTTTCGTTTTTTGACCGGGCTAAGGTAGGCAGCGGAGGAGCTTGATCGCCAGCGACCAGTTGTTGATAGCTGATAAGAGCCAACGCCAAATGTTGTTTCTCCATTGAAATCGGGATTAAATGGAAGGCCGTATTCTTGAGCTGCATTAATCCACGCTTGACAGCAACGGCTTTCATTACGTAAATCCGAAACTCGCATTTCTCCTAAATTTCCATGATATTGGCTTTCTCCCCCTTCGTAATTTTCGAGGCGCCTAAAAAAGGGTAAGACTTCTGAATAGCCCCAGCCACGAGCACCAAGAGAATTCCAGTCATCAAAATCTTCTTTTTGCCCACGAATAAATGCTAAGCCATTAATTGCACTAGAGCCTCCAATAACACAGCCCCGTGGCCAATTGATTTTGCGTTCTGAAGTTTCTTCGCTAGGTTCAGTAGCAAAGACCCGAGAAATTTTTGGATTGGACATGGTGCGATAATAGCCAATAGGCAAACGAATCCAAAAGTTTTGAGAATCTGGACCAGCCTCGATCAAGAGCACTTTGTGCTTTTGGTTGGCACTTAGTCTATTCGCTAATAACGAGCCGGCTGACCCAGCGCCAACGATGATATAGTCAAATGAGGAATAAAAAAAAGACTTTTGCTGCATAAAATTTCCAGATTTTGATAAGTGTCTAATTTACTGGTTACCCCAAATTCATTTGCCTAATAAACATTTTTGTTAAGGAACTACGGCTATCACCGAGGCGATCAGTTATTGTAAAATGGTTATCATCTTTTGTTGAAACAAAGTGTGCCTTAATGCCATGAAATCTAAGGTGCGCAGCGTATCTAAGGGATTGCCAGTGGAAAAGATCAGATTCCTTTCCTCCAACCGCAACAATTGATGGGGCTGCTGAAAATGGCCTCAAGTACATTGGACTAAAGTTTTTTGTATCTTTTTTTGTTAACCGAATATCTTTTTGGATAGAAGAGTGACGATGAGGTTCAATATCAAAAAGGCCACTTAAAAAAATAAAGCCGCAAAAAAGGGCTTTAGTATTATCGATGTATTTAGACCAGTCTGTCGCCATCATCATCCCAGCTAGATGCCCGCCAGCAGAGTGCCCAGATAAAAACAATTTTTTCGGGTTACCATTGTATTTAGAGATATTTTTATAAACCCAAAAAACACCATCTCGTATTTGTTTGACAATATCCGAAATACGAACGCTCGGACACAATGCATAATCCAATAGGACAACTGTTGCACCGGCTCCAACTAGTGGGCCTGCAATATGACTATATATTGTTTTGTTTACATTTTTAGCACGCCAATAACCACCATGGATAAAAATGTGAACCGGAGACGTTTTATTTGGAGATGGGAAAACATCAAGCTTTTGTTCTAGGGCACGTCCATACTGAATGTCTAAGGAACATTTCAGTTTTTTCCGAACACGCGCACTGCGAGCACCCGAAGCTTCTAGATATTTGCTGGGCTCTTTTACAGTTAGGCCAGGTAAGTACTGGTAGTTTATGAACTTGATTTCTGCTTTGGATAAATGGTGGGTCATGACTTAGAATAAAAAGCTAAAGCATTATATGCAACTTAAAGAAAATTTTCGATACGCTGCTCAATCGTATTCCATATATCCGCCTCCAGGCAGCTGTTATCAAAGTGATTTATTTCTTGGAGTCCAGTTGGTGAGGTAACATTAATTTCGGTAAGATAGTCTCCAATCATATCAATTCCAGCAAAAATCAAACCGCGCTGACTAAGCTCTGGGCCGAGTTGCTCGCAAATCTGTTGCTCGCGGTCAGTAAGCGTTGCTTTTTTTGCCTTCCCCCCAACATGTAGATTAGAGCGTGCTTCGCCTTTTGGGGGGATACGGTTAACCGCCCCCGCAGCCTTTCCATCAATTAAGATAATCCGTTTATCGCCTTGACGGACCGCTGGTAAATATTTCTGTACTACGATTGGTTCGGGTATATGCTGTGAAAATAACTCCAAAACAGCATTTAGGTTTTCATCTTCTGGGGTGATATGGACGACGCCAAAACCTCCATTTCCAAAAAGTGGCTTTAAAACTATATCTTTATATTGGTTTCTGAAAAGACGCACCTGGTCATGGTTGGAGGTAATTAATGTTGGTGGGGTAAAGGCAGAAAATTCCGTTACAAAAAGCTTTTCCGGCGCATTACGTACCGCTGTCGGGTTGTTTACAACCAAAGTTTTTGAAGCAAGATGGTCAAGAAGATGGGTAGCTGTGATATATGACATATCAAAAGGGGGGTCTTGGCGCATCAAAACAACATCCATTTCACTAAGATCTAGCAATTCACCTGAACCGAGTTGAAAATAGCTTGCTTTATCCTTTTTTATTTTCAGTGGCTCTCCCCAAGCAAATAGTCTTTCATCTTTCATTATTAAATTGGCTGGTTGATAATGAAAGATGTCAAACCCACGTTTTTGAGCTTCCATAGCAATTACGAATGTTGAATCAACATCAATATCGATTAAAGAGATATGGTCCATTTGAATTGCAACTTTAAGAGTCATTCCGAAAGTCCTGTATTTGTTCCCTTTGTTATTTTGAAAGACTGCTAAGTGCGTGATCTTAATTCTTGCAAAACAATGGAAGTTTTGTAATGGTTTGATTCAGTAGTCTCAAAACACAGAGATTTTTCCAGGGCGATTACAGCACTATCAACCTGATCAAGGCGTGCATGCAAAACGCCACATTCTTGCCACAATATAGCGTTTTTGGGCGCCAGTAAAAGATAAGCTTCTATTAACATTAGTGCTTCCTTTGGGCGGTTTTGGTTTAAAAGTAATTTTTTATGTAATACGAGGAGGTGATCTAAAAGCTCCCGATTTTTCAACTCAACCACTTTTGTTATTTTGAAGCCATTGTTTTGTTTTTCACAGGTTTTTGCAATTTTTCTTAAAGACTGGGCGCTCACTTTAGGGTTTCCTGTGAAAGGATCCATAATTTGTCTCTTCCCCTCATGCTCTAGTCGAACTAGAATCCGCCCGGGGAGATAGATTGGTGTAGCTGCCCAACCGAGAGAATCTGCGAGGTTTACCACAATCAGGGTTAACGCTTCACTACAACCAGAACGAGCATCGATAACACGTGCTAAATCTGCGCCATCGGGATCATGCTCAATTCCAACTCTCCCTCTATAACCATAACGACGAAAAACAACTTGCGTTAAGGCCTCCACCCTTAATGTTAGGGATGTATTAACGGGGTCATCATTGACATAACGGAAAACGTCCAGAAACAATTTTTTCATATGTCGAGTATAAGGACCTACTTTCAATCCTGGGCGCACCAAACTAGCTACTAATAGCGCCGCCGTCAGCGGGTTAAAGTCGCCATCTTGTAATACTCCAATGCGAGCTAATTCTTTCTCTGATTCCAAATTTTGAATCAAGAGGTTGGCTTTTTAATTTGGACGTGGTTCACTATTTTTCTAACATGACTTATTCCGCGGGCTAAATTGATAACCCGCTCAAGCTCGCTATTATTCTGAGCTATTCCAATGATGTATACGACCCCGTTTACTGTTTCAGACAGATAGTTAACGGCAAAAATTTTTTCATCTAAAGCCATATGGGCACGAAACTGCATAGTTATCCAACCGTCTCGGGCCATGTCAACAATACCAGTATCCGTCAACTGAATCTCATTTATTACTTCGAGCACGTTACCGATTGACCAGGCAATACGCACGGCATCGCTCATCATTTTTTCATCAGCTATCGCTCCCGTTAGTAAAACACGATCTTTATGGACATCAATGCCAATCTTGGTTGCAAGGTCTGCCGACAATTCTAACATTTTAGCACGCAGCCGAGTGGCAGTTAAAGTATCTCTTGCGATTGTTTTGATGTTGCGTTCATCATAAATAGCTAGTCCAGTCGTTGCTCCTGCACCGACAACAGCATTAGTACATGCAGAATTGGGCAGAATGATTAATGCTGCAGCGAAAATATTAATAATGTAAGACTGGTTGCGTCTTTTAGTGTTCATATTCATAGGTTGTCGCCTATTCAAATGAAGTATTCTTATCAATTTAAAGCCAATTATACAATCTCTGGCGGCAAGTTAATCAGGGTCAATTAATTTTAACCACACCTATTTGGCTGTGCTAAATCATTAGTTTTTTGTATAGCGTATGTTTTTTTTTATTTGAAGTGCATGACGATACACAGTTCGTTTAGAAAAACCGGTTGCTTCTGAGATTATACCGATAGAATCTTTTAAGGCGTTATTTTTCAGAGCAATTTCAAGTAATTTTTTTAATTTAAAATCTATATCAGTGTTAGCCTTTTTTGAGCGCCCAACAACCAGGGTTATTTCACCTTTTGGTGGCCCAGAGAAACTGTAATAATTTACTAGGTCTTTAATTACACCTCTTTTTACTTCTTCATGGAGTTTTGTCATTTCTCTTAAAACAGCAACATCACGAAGGCCGAAAACGCTTTCCATATCTATCAGAGAAGAAAGTAGTCGTTTAGGGTTTTCTAAAAACACTAATGTTGCCCTTGCCCCAGATAATTCTTTTAACCACTCTTTTCGTTTCTTTGATTTTGAAGGTGGATAGCCAACAAAAAAGAAACGGTCAGTTGGAATTCCTGCTAGTGTTAATGAGTTGATGACTGCAGATGGACCAGGGAGAGAAAATACGGAAATTTTTTGTGCTAATGATTCGCTTACTAGCTTAAAGCCAGGGTCATTAATCAGGGGTGTGCCAGCATCACATACCAAAGCAATGCTTTTTTTTGATAGGAGCATATCAATTATTTTAGGGCGTATTTTTTCAGCGTTATGTTCGTGGTACGAAAGTAGTTTTTTTCTAATACCATATATAGTCATTAGCTTTCGTGTTATGCGGGTATCTTCGCAGAAAATTTGGTTTACATTAGTCAAAGTGTCCAATGCTCGAAGGGTAATATCTCGTGCATTACCAATTGGAAGGGCTACAATGTAAAGGCCAGGTTGAATCATGTGCTTAGACACAAGGTTAATAATAACACGATAAAAACAAGCTTAAAAAAGAAAATATATAGTGAAAAATATTTAAATTACGGATATTAAAGTTATCTATGAAACGAATACTTGTAAAAATTTTTACTGTCGCAATTGTTTGCTGCCAACTTTTTATAGTTTTTGGTTGTCAGTCAACTAAAAGGTTAGTGCCAGAGATAGCGGTTTTGAAACCGACACCTGTTATTCCGCAAGCACCGACGGTTATTGTCAACAGAAACAATAATATGCGACCAGTTTCTCAAGAAACAGCAATCACTAAACCAGCGACTAAAAATAAAGACAAAACAACAATTAAGCTAGGACAGCCCTTACCCCCATTAGAACAATTTTTTCAAAACATACCATTGCATAATGATATGCCTTTTGATGAAAAAAATGCAAATTTACAGGTCTCTCCTTATCAATTGCCTGCCCCTGATGCGAACGCAGTTCGAGTTGGTCTTCTCCTGCCACTTTCTGGTGCCAACAAAAAATTAGGTGAAGCTATGCTTCAGGCAGCAAAATTAGCATTATTTGCATTTGCTGATGAGCGCTTAGAGTTATTGGTACACGACACTAAAGGAACAGAAAAAGCAGCGGTAGCAGCTGCTCAAAAAGCGATTATTGACGGAGCTCAGATAATTCTTGGGCCCATGTTTTCATCCTCCGTAAAAGCCATTGCTCCTATTACTTTAGAGGCTGGAATACCAGTTATAGCCTTTTCAAGCGATTCAACGATTGCTGGCGATGGCATTTTCATAATGGGGTTTACGCCGGGCAGTCAAGTTCGGCAAATAATAAGGTTTGCTGCCTCAAAGGGGGCTAAAAGCTTTGCAGTAATAGCGCCAAAAAATGCATATGGGGAAACAGTTGTTAAAGAAATGGAGCGCTCCACCGAGGTTTTTGGAGGAGCTATTTCCAGAATAGAATTTTATGATATTGAAACAAAAGATTTTTCGCCTCTTATCCGCGATATTGCAAATTATGAGACCCGACGAGCTTCTTTGCTTGCAGAACGTGAAGTATTAAGCAGGGCAGAAGATGAATTATCAAAGAAAGCATTGAAAAGACTAGAAAAATTGCAAACCATTGGTGATCCCCCATTTGATGCTCTTTTGTTGGCTGAAGGAGGAGAACAACTTCAGGCGATTGCAGCATTGCTGCCATTTTTTGATATTGACCCCGCTGTAGTTCGTATCCTGGGCACTGGGCAATGGGATGTTGAGGGAATAGGGGCAGAGCCCGCTCTAATCGGTGGGTTTTTCGCAGCACCAGATCCAGGTTTTCGAGTAGAGTTTGAGAATGAATATTTAAAGAAATTTAAAGCGAAGCCAGAACGTCTAGCTACACTTTCTTACGATGCAACGGCACTTGTAGCAGTGCTTTCCCAATTGAAGGAAGGGTTCCGGTTCTCAAATAAAGCAATTACAGATGACAATGGGTTTCTTGGTCGCGATGGCATATTTCGTTTTTTGTCAACAGGCGTTGTCGAACGTGGCTTGGCTGTTCTAAAGGTACAACGACATACTAACAGTGTTGTTGTGCGAGCCCCAGAAAGTTTTGAAGCGCTAATTAATTAAGTCTGTTTTTTTAGAAACAATACTAGCTGTAATTGCATTAATACACAGCCTTCCCTTTTCTGTGGCGCGAAGGCTTGTTTCGTTAGCTTCCAAATATTTAGAATTAATGAGTTCGTTTAAGATTTTCTGATCAATAACTTTATCAAGAGCGTGCCCCGTTTGTTGTTTAAATCTGGCCCGGTTAATTCCCTCTGTTATCCTTAGTCCTAAAAGGAATAATTCTTCTATTCTTTCTGTAGCCCCTAATGACCTTGCCTTAGCTAGCCCTATTCCTCGCTTCTCGACGGCTTGTAGCCAATTGTCAGGATTATGGATTTGATGGGTAGCTATAGTGGTTTTTTTTTCTAACAAACGACCATGGGCTCCGGGTCCTATTCCAATATATTCTCCACCTCTCCAATATGTTAGGTTGTGTTTGGACTTATGGCCCAATCTTGCAAAACTTGAAACTTCATAATGTAAAAAGCCAGAAGCTATGGCTGTTTTTCTTGTTTGTCGATATAACTGTATAGCGGTAAGCTCCGTAGCAGGGCTTGTTCGATTTTTAAAAAATGGTGTTCCTGGCTCAATAGTTAGTTGATACAGGGATAAATGGTTTCCTGATATTGAAATAATTTCATCTAATTCTTTCTTCCACGAATTTTTGGTTTGGTTTGGGAGCGCATAAATCATATCAATAGAGCATTGGTTAAATATTTTTTTTCCGGCATTAATAGCTATTAAAGCATCACTTCGGGTGTGTTGACGGCCAAGAAACCTTAAAGAGTTATCGTTGAGTGACTGGATCCCTAAAGATAAGCGATTTATCCCAACATCCCTAAATTCTTCAAATCGGCTAATATCAAATCCCATTGGATTTGCCTCTAAAGTGATTTCTAATTTTTTGCTAGTTCTCCAAAGCTTTTTGATAGCATCGATTATATTGTTGACGAGTATTGGTGGCATTAAAGATGGTGTTCCGCCCCCAAAAAAAATAGTTTTTACGGTGTGCGTTTTAGTTTTTTCATAAAAATATTGAACCTCCTTCAGTAAAGCCCTCTCCCAACGTAGTTGGTTAATTTTTTTTTCAATGTGGCTATTAAAGTCACAATATGGACATATTGATTTACAAAATGGCCAGTGAATATAAACAGCTAGGCTGTTATGGCTTTTTTTCATCAAAACAAGCGCTAATTAATTTAGAGAAAGCGATGGCACGATGACTGATTTTATTTTTAATACTTGGCTCAATTTCAGCGAATGTTAATACAAAGCCATTAGGCTGAAAAATTGGATCATATCCAAATCCATATGTTCCGCGCATCGGCCAGACAAGAGATCCAGACACTTTCCCCTGAAAGAGCTCAAGATGTTCGTCTGGCCAGGCCAGACATAAAGCGCAGATGAAATGGGCACTCTTATCTTCAGTGTTGCTGAGGTCGTGCATAATCCGCTTCATAGCTGTCCGAAAGTCGTTTTTCGGGCCAGAAAATCGTGACGAATGGATCCCGGGCCTGCCATTAAGTGCAGATACAACCAGTCCAGAATCATCTGCTAGGGCCGGCATGTTAGTTGCTCTTGCCGTGCAAAGGGCCTTTATGGTAGCGTTTTCACAGAAACTATTGCCAGATTCAGCTGGTGCACTTAACCCCAAATTTTTTGCTGATAAAAGATTTATGGAGAAGTTTTTGAGTTTAGAATTAATTTCAACTAACTTATTATTATTGTGGCTGGCAATTACAAGAGTGCGGCAATTGAATTTTCTGAAAGAAGTCATCTAGGGCCTATAGAGTGTTAATAATATCACGTTGAATTTCAAATAGTTTGGAGGTCCCCTTTTTTGCAAGGTGTAATAAAGAAAAAAATTGTTTGTCGGTAAACGTATTTTTTTCGGCTGTAGCTTGGATCTCAACAATTTGTCCGCTTCCGGTCAAAACAAAATTAGCATCTACCTCTGCAGAGCTGTCTTCCAGATAATCTAAATCCAACAAAACAGTGCCGTTTAATAGTCCGCAGGATACGGCGGAAACTTCTGTAAATATTGGCCAACTCTTAATTTTTCCAGAGTTAATGCAATTTAAGAACGCTTGGTAAAGGGCAACGTATGCACCTGTAATTGAGGCTGTACGTGTGCCCCCATCCGCCTGGATAACATCACAATCGATTCGAATTTGTAGTTCACCCATTTTTTTGCGGTCAACAACTGAACGCAGACTTCGGCCAATTAGTCGCTGAATTTCAAGTGTTCTTCCCGACTGTTTTCCAGTTACTGATTCCCTGGAGCCTCGTGTGTGTGTTGATCTTGGGAGCATTCCATATTCAGCAGTTATCCATCCTTCTCCAGTCTCTCGGAGCCATGGGGGCACTTTTTCTTCTATGCTAGCAGTGCAAAGTACATGGGTATCACCAAACTTAATGAGACAAGATCCCTCAGCATGTTTTGCGACATTTAGGTCTAGAAGCACCTCACGCATTTGATCGGGTTGACGGTCTAATAACCTCATTTTTAAATCTCCGGATTAAGTTATAATAGTGTTTTTAGGCTAGCTTGGTCCGGTCTTACGGTAAAGGGCGAGTTTTACTCGTATTGACGCTATGTCCAGTGCTTATTATTTTCTTTGCTTAATAATTTTTTCAAGATTCGTAATAGGTCGGTAAAATGTCGGTTGTAAATAGAATGAATGCACGTTCGTGCGAAATATTGGGGCTTATAATTGATAGGTATATTGAAACGGGCGAACCGGTAGGTTCACGTGAAATCTCAAAAAAGTTTTCCAAACCTCTGTCTCCTGCGACCATACGAAACGCAATGGCAGATTTAGTCGACGCGGGGCTGCTTTATGCCCCGCATATATCGTCTGGCCGTTTGCCTACGGATGCTGGTTTACGGTTGTTTGTTGACGGGATTTTGGAGCTGGGCAACTTAACTCCTAAAGAACAAAAGCAGATAGATGCTCAGTGTGCCGGTTCCTCCAATAATCGAGCAGCACTGTTAGAGGAGGCCACCCGAACTCTTTCAGGCCTTTCAGGTATGGCAAGCCTTGTCGTCGTGCCTAAAACGGAAAGCCCACTAAAACATATAGAGTTTGTTGCATTAAGCCCTGGCCGAACGCTAGTTGTTTTGGTAACTGAAAGTGGCAGTATTGAAAACCGTATAATACAAACTCCAACAGGAATATCCCCTTCCATTTTAGTTCAGGCTACAAATTATTTGAGCGCACGATTAGTGGGGCAAAACATTTCAGAAGTATCGGGCGAGATCATGAAAGAACTAAGCCTGCACAAAGCAGAATTAGACGACCTAACAAAAAAAGTTGTTTCAAGTGGTCTGGCAACTTGGAGCGGTGATGCAGGCGAGCATGGGTCCCTTATTATCCGAGGTCAGGCAAACCTTCTAGAGGATGTTCATGCAATCACAAATCTCGAACAAATACGGGCGCTTTTTGACGTTCTAGAAACGAAGGAAGAGATGCTTCGGATTCTTTCCATGGTTGATGAAGCCGAGGGTGTTCAAATTTTTATTGGCGCTGAAAATTCGTTGTTTAACCTGGCAGGGTGTTCCTTGATAATCGGGCCTTATCGAGGAAAAGAACATGAGGTCGTTGGGGCAATTGGCGTTATCGGTCCGGCGAGAGTAAACTACGCACGTATAATACCATTAGTTGATTATACAGCAAAACTTATGGGTAGATTAATTGAAAAAGCAGGAAAAATTTAAAGGTGAAATAGAAAAAATGTCTAACAAAAAATTTTCTACAGATACTGAGACAAAAAATACAGATAAAGAAAAAAACAATGACCAGCCTAGTACAGCGGGATTTGATGACGGTGATGCAGATAAAAGCAACAAGACATTTACACCAAGTTCGGAAAAAAATGCAGAACTACATTTAGAAGAAAAAATGCAACATAATGCCGAAGCATTATCAGATGTTGAGGAAATAGACGAAACGGATCAAATTGCAAATCTTGAGGCAGAGTTAGTTGAGGTTAATGATAAATTACTGCGAGCACTTGCGGAGGCTGAAAATGTGCGTCGCAGAGCTATTCGAGATAGAGAGGAGTTTTCCAAACGAGCAAACGCGAATTTTGCCAAGGAAATTTTACCTGTAGCTGATAACATTCATAGGGCGCTTGACAATATAGATGACCAGATGCTTTCAGAGAATGAAACATATTCGAATTTTGTAGAAGGCATTAAAATAATTGAGAAAACAATAATATCAGCATTAAATCGCCAGAATGTGCAGGCAATGGAGGCAGAGGGAAAAAAATTTGACCCGCGGTTTCATGAAGCAATGTTTGAATATGAGGATTCTAGCCAGCCAACAGGCTATGTTGGACAGGTATTAGAAGTCGGCTATACAATTAACGGCCTCTTGTTGCGACCGGCAAAAGTTGGTGTGACAAAAGGGGGGCCGGAGAATCCAAGGGAAATTAGTAATGACGGTGGCGCTGAACCTAACCAATTTGTTTCAGAAGCCTACGAGGACGATAATGGGGGCCCGGGCTCTAAGGTTGACGAAGAATTGTAGGTGCCATTGTTTGCAATAAAAGTTTGCTTTTGTAAATTTTGTCATTTGGAAAGAAATAATATTTGTGGCTAGTAGGTTGCGTTCGTGTCGGTTCACGCATATATAACAAACGGAAACAAGGATTTATGCGGGTCACGCGTTTACAATATTGGATTAGGTCGATACAAAATTTCAGGCATTTAACGTAAAAATAATTACTATTGAATAAAGGAATAATATATTATGAGCAAAGTCATTGGCATTGACCTTGGGACAACAAATTCTTGTGTTGCCCTAATGGATGGTAAAGATGCCAAGGTTATTGAAAATGTTGAGGGTGCAAGAACGACACCATCGATGGTTGCATTTACAGACGATGGTGAAAGGTTAGTTGGGCAACCAGCGAAACGTCAGGCGGTAACTAATCCAGAAAGCACCCTTTTTGCAATCAAGCGGTTAATTGGCCGTCGTCATGATGATCCAATCACTGAAAAAGATAAAAAGCTTGTTCCCTATCATATTGTACCGGGTGATAACGGCGACGCATGGGTAGAGGTAGGCGAAAATAAATATTCGCCCTCTCAGGTAAGCGCTTTTATTTTGCAAAAAATGAAAGAAACGGCCGAAAGTTTTCTTGGAGAAGATGTTAACCAAGCTGTTATAACAGTTCCTGCATATTTTAATGATTCTCAACGGCAAGCTACGAAAGATGCAGGGAAAATAGCTGGTTTGGAGGTGCTCCGAATTATCAATGAGCCAACCGCAGCAGCGTTAGCGTATGGGCTAGAGAAAAAAGAAAGCGGCACTATAGCGGTTTATGATTTAGGAGGAGGTACTTTTGACGTCTCTATTATGGAAATAGGAGATGGTGTCTTCGAAGTAAAATCCACAAATGGTGATACCTTCTTAGGAGGTGAAGATTTTGATACACGCATTGTTGATTACCTTGCCGAAGAGTTTAAAAAAGATAACACAATAGACTTACGTGAAGACCGCCTGGCTTTGCAGCGGCTTAAGGAAGCTGCAGAAAATGCCAAAATCGAACTGAGTTCTGCAGGGCAGACTGAAATCAATCTACCGTTTATTACAGCGGACCAAGCGGGACCAAAACATCTAAATATCAAATTAACCAGGGCAAAACTGGAGGCGCTTGTAGAAGATCTTGTTCAAAGAACGATTGGACCATGCAAGAATGCTCTAAAAGACGCAGATCTTAAGGCATCTGAAATTGACGAAGTAATTTTGGTTGGAGGTATGACACGGATGCCTCAAGTAATAGAAACGGTTAAAGAGGTCTTTGGGCGTGAACCCCACAAAGGGGTTAATCCTGACGAAGTAGTAGCCCTTGGGGCGGCAATACAGGGTGGGGTTCTAAAAGGTGACGTGAAGGATGTATTGCTTTTAGATGTAACACCGTTGTCGTTAGGTATAGAGACGCTTGGCGGCGTATTTACCCGTTTGATTGATCGTAATACTACAATCCCTACGCGAAAGAGTCAGGTTTTTTCAACAGCTGAAGACAACCAAAACGCAGTTACCATTCGAGTGTTTCAAGGTGAACGGGAAATGGCGGCTGATAATAAGATGCTTGGACAGTTTGATCTTATGGGAATTCCACCCGCTCCTCGTGGCGTGCCTCAGATCGAAGTTACTTTTGATATTGATGCTAATGGCATTGTTAATGTTTCTGCAAAAGATACTGCTACAGGGAAGGAACAACAGATACGAATCCAGGCATCTGGGGGGCTTTCTGATGAAGATATTGAATCTATGGTGCAAGATGCAGAGTCGCATGCTGAGGAAGACAAGAAAAGACGTGAGACCGTTGATGTCCGTAACAATGCGGATTCTTTGATTCATACAACAGAAAAAAATCTTTCAGAATT
>MDTE01009592.1_pt1 | contig 19767 bp, 18 predicted proteins | sample 811231 | NCBI WGS metagenome assembly MDTE01 (sample SAMN05326651, study PRJNA326480) | marine metagenome | isolation source: seawater | place: Indian Ocean: Red Sea | collected 2010 | reverse complement strand
CTTCTTTTATAGAATCAATTAAAGTAGGTGAGAATAATGCGCCATCGCTAAATGTATTCCCGTTTGACATTATGAAATAACCCTAAACCTCGAACTCACTGCTTCATAGGTTTTATTTAACCCAAAATCTTTGACCAATAAATCTATAACGTATGAATACCCAGCAACTAAATTTTTCATCCTAAGCTCAAAATACATACCTTTTGAATCTGACGATAGTTTTGTCGCTTCATTATTGGTTTTAAATGGAATTACTACTGTTCCAGCATCTGCCTCTCTTATCCTATAATAAACATTGGATAATGCTATACTCTTTTTAGTGTAAGGAGTCTTGTAGGATTTAGAGACTTCATTTAAATCATTTACAAATATTTGAAGTATTACTTCATCATCCAAGCTATATTCTTGATCTAAATTGATAAACCTAAATTCAAGATTAGATGGTTGAGAATTATAAGAAGTTCTTTGTGGTACTTTAACTTCTAGAGAGCCAGTATGAAAACCCACGCTGCCGTCTACTGATGTCCAATACTCATCAAATATAACTGATCCGCTTGCATGGACCACATCTACTAATTTTTCTTTCTTTTTGTTAATTACTTGAGCATCATTAAGCGCTATAGCAAAAGAAGCAGAATAAACCCCAGTATCGTTAGCGTTAGTGGTCCCAAGAGTGTGCTGTGATCCTGTGATAAATTTTGTCCAATCTCCCTTTTGAAGCTTAAGCATAACTGAATTTTCTCCAGATATGGTAGAGGCACCCGCTCCTGAAAGTATATTGGCTGGAACTCCTCGGTGGTAGTTAGTTAAAAACAAAGAACCACTAACATCAAAAATAAAATCCGAGTGGTGATCTATAACCGTGTCATTGCAAGTCACTATTAGTTGAGGTACTTTAAACTGATTAGAAGAGTGCCTTGATGCGAACCTCTTAACAAACCTTGTTTTCTGATCGGTTTCTTCTGATCCAGTAAAAGCTATTCTAAAACCATGATTCGGAAGTTGACCAGCTAAAGTTGCTGAAAGTATTGTTGTGACGTCGATCTCTAAATCTTCATTTCCCTTTACGAAGTTTTGAGATTTTCCAAAATCTACAAAAGTGTTGACTAGAGTTCCAGAAGTAATATAATCAATATCGCTAGACCCTAGCATTCCAGAGGCACTTGCTCCACTCATATTCCATAGATTGGCAGTGGAGTTAGAGTAAGAAGATGTTATAAAGTTACAAGCATCTAAATCACCAAACGCAGAAACATCTCTCCCTATTCCTTCGTCAAAAGATTTTGAAAGTGGATACACAACTAAAGTAAAATTAGCTGGGGTTGCTTGGCCACCCAATATATCGAACAACTTAAGCTTGGCTTCAAAAGTGCTGTGGTTTAAATCTATAGAAGATTGAGTTAAAGCGTGAATCCTGTCTAAATCAAATTTGATCAAAGCTCTAGATATTTCAGTGGGATTAACAGATCCTGATATTTCAGACTCACTCCATAGTTTAAACAGATCAATAGTTCCAGCCCTTCCAACATTAGCATCTCGAGCTCGATACGAATTATCGATAATTTTATTAGTAATGTATGTATCTTTGCTGGCAGTTACTATAAGGTACATCTATATCTCCTACTCGGCCGTACCAGTAATATCATCATCTGGATACCTAATCTCAAAAATTGACCCTCGAGGTCCGACAAAAAGACCTTTAAACTTATTCTTGTTCATGTCAAAATCAAAATCGCTGTACTCTCTATCTTGAACCGTGCCCATTTTAGAATTAAACTGTAAGTCTACAAGCGAAAGCACTCCCTCGGTATTGATTATAACATTTATTACGTCAGACTCTACTATTGGTTGATCGATTTGAAAATATTTGGTAGCTGAAACATTTTTAATATTTGTTATTACTGCATTAAGAACCGTATTTTTATTGGATGTTGGGTTGACAATAATCGAAAATGAAATTCCATAATTAACAACAGTAGCATCTAATATGTCAATAGCATCTGAAATCAACCTGAACTCATTTAGATATATCCTTAAATTTTTCTTAAGGGCATCAGGAGCCATAACCAATCTTTCGTTAGAATCCATGCATAAAACATATAATTCTGTAGCAAGCGGGTTTTCTTTACTTTGAGAAACGCCGGCTCTGTAAACTCTACCAAAGTTAGATGGCAGAGTGTGTATTCTAGCAATTAGATCTTGCTGGGTTACCATTCTTCCCTGATAATTTCTTGCTGGAGCGATAGCCGCTCTCATGTCATCTATAGTTGGCGGTGCGGAGCCGCCAGCTGCAGAAGCCATATTTTTTACGTCTAAAGATGCTATTACTGCGTTGGCTACCTCTGTAGTCGGCCCCCAAGGAAACTTGATATTCATATTATCTATAGTTCTAATTGACGCTGGCGGGACATTGTGAGATAGACCTCCTCCATGGCGGTATTGCACGGTAATAGTTGTATTTTTAGGCGCTATTCCAAGAGTTTTTGTTTGTAGCATAGAATTAGGATCTATAGAAAATTTAGAAAATTGTTTTTTTCCATACAAAGGAAGTGCAAGCTCGCTTGGATCTGGAATAATATCATCATCTAAAGAAGCTGCATCTCCGCCACCGAAGCGCAATGTATATCTTCTTGTTCTAAAAGCTGTATTTCCGGTATATCTGTATGGTGCTGGAATAACCTCTATATTGCTCTGAACTAATTCACCATCTTTATCAGCATTTCTTATCCCTTGGAATACTACATCTTGAGTTAGTGAGTCTACTTCATAATATTGATTTCCCGCAGAATCTCTTACAGATATTATTTCACTTACATCTTGTTTCGCTAAAGTTATTTTTCTAAATGGTTTAGAAACATTAGGAATATCAATTGATTCTGTTCTTACTTCTCCAGATATGCAAAGTACTTCTCTTTTCATAATATATTTTGCTGGAGTGCCATCAGCATTATTTTCTGAAACATTATAAGTCGCCTTATAAATTCCATAAGTGTTTGTTTCTGAAAAATCTAAATCTTCTGCTAATGTAAATTTAGTACCATTCGCTGAAGATATAGTGACGCCGTCTTCTTTAATCAGCGGTAAAGCAGTCTTATCTGGAACAAAATTACCCTTGGAATCTTGAGTAGCTGGGACTTTAATATACCAAGTAACCATAACTGTAGACGGAGCTGCACCATATGTTTTAACACCGGCGTTTGCTGCGTGCATGAGTATATTTCTAGTTTCAATTGCTGTCCTTGGGTTTAATTCGTTAAACTGGTGGTCTAAATAGAAAGTCATAGAATCGCCAACATATGCAGCTAGCTCTACAAACATACCCCCCAAAGATGCTTCAGAAAAATCCTGTATTTGATCGGAAAAATAATTCTTAGCAAATCTAACTAAATCTTGCTTAAATCCAGTAAAATCTTTGCCTAAATATGATTTTCCAGCTATTTTTGCTACATCTTTTTTTGCTTTACTATCTGCCATCTTACCCTGCCGCGTATAGAATTAATTCTATTTTTTGGTTGTTTAATTTTGCTAAAGGAACACTATAACTAACACTAAAACCGGCTCTTGCTAAAGCTCCATCTCTTTTTTCATTAAATGGTTTATATTCTAAAAGCTGTACGTATGGCATAAATTTTGTGATTGCTTTGGAAATTCTTAACATTGCTTCGGTGTCAAATTTATCAGTACCAAGCTCAAAAGTAAGCTCTGTTAAGTTGGCTCCAAAGTCATATTGCCCTAATCTCTCTCCGTGGTTAGTTAATAAAAGATTTCTAAGATTGTCTTTTATAGTATCTGCAATTCTATAATGCATGACTAATAATCCATCTTTATCCGTTCCTAACTCTACAGGAGTTTTTATTCCAATGGGAAGCATTTCCCCGATAGAAGAATCTACTCTATTAGTTTGCCTATACTCTTCTACAGTTTCGCCAACTCCTTCAAAGCTATATGTTTTTTGATTTGCCACTTTATCTCCAACTGTGGTATAAGTCCACTAATTAATTATTTCGATATCAAAATTCCTATGCATATTATGACAATGCAGACACATGTGGTGGAATTATCGGCAGCATTAGAACATAAGGGGGCTTCAGAGCCATACCTGTATAAGTAGCGCTGGTTGTATTACTGTGAATTCTATCGGCTAAATCTGCGGCTACGTCTGCTTCACTACCTCCATCTAAACCAATTTGCCAAGAAGCACCAAAATCCACTATTCCAGCCGGAGCGGTAGCGCCGCTAGATAAATAGCCATCGTTAGTACTCCAAGCAGCACCGATAGCCACAATTGCCGCTGAATATGCTGCATCAGCAGGAGACCATATATTTTCACTAGCGCTTTGAGATCCATTAATACTTCCAAGTATACCGCCATAAATTGCCCCCCATTGAGAATCTGCTGGTACTACTGGAACTGATTTAGTATCAAGACCATAAGTTGGATCTGGTATGGGGCTAGGAGCGGATGGCATTAACATTGGTCCAGGCGGATAAGAAATCTCTACGCCTCCAAGATAAGCAACTATAGCATCAGTCATTCCTGTTGCGCAATCTTCTGCGCTATCTGGCTGACTTTCAAAAACGCTCTGTAGGTCACTTTTTAATGTAGCGTCATCAAGTGCCATTATAATAATTTTCCCATTTTGCTTTTCATAAGAATAAGATCGCTCCTAAGAGTATCCGTGTCATAACCTGCTCCACCGGCAGCGTCAGAAAATTTTGTTACTTCGGGTGGGTTTGGTGGACCAGATGGACCGGTTCCGGTGGGGTGGATATGAGTTCCAACGTCAGCGGCTAGGGCATCGATTGCATCTAAAACTCTAGTAATAAGAGCTTCCAGCTGGTTTGCCAAAACCATTGGCTCAGTAGCTTCATAACCCATAATAACCTGCCTACCATCCCCTTCTGCATCGGGATTATCTACATAGGCGCCAGACCCTATAACAATTTTTGGGCCATCGATGACGATTGTTCCGTCTGGTTGAAGCATTATACAAGCTCGACCATTTAGAGCGTCATTATCTTTATTTTGAACTTCTTTATCGTCGTCAGGTGGGTCGGGATATCCTTCCTTTAGTATCTTTATGCTACCTCTAATATCGTGCTCTTTGTCTGATCTAGCAATTATTCTAATCTCATCAGATTTCATAACAATGTAAGGAGAATCTTGAACTGCTTCTACGTCTTCTGCTGTAAATCCACTATCTCCCTTTCCGCTTGTAGAGCTAAGATATTCTATTGCCGGAATAGTTTTGGGAAATTGAGCTCCATAATCGTCTTGGTTTCTCTCAGCCATGAGACCAAAATTATCATCAGCTGACGTATTCATAGAAACATAAACTCTGGAAGAATCTCTCACATAATCCGGATCTCCCTCGATAGGATTTTGATATTGTAGATTATTTTTAGAAGGCTCTTTGTCTGTTTCTAGATTGGTCCTGGTATTTAAAATACTGATAGGAGTAGTTGGTGATAGCGGTCTTGGATCATCCCTATCTCCGCCGGCATCAGGCTTTTGGGGATTTCCTCCAACATCTACAGATTTTTGATCTTTGTTTGTGGAATAGTCTCCAGCTTCAAATTTTTCAACATCAAATATTCTTCCTCGGCCTGCCACTATATCAATAGTACCTTGAAGACCTTTTGCTCTGTCTTCATCGGATTTTACTACATTGCTGTTTTCAGCCTTAAACGGATCCTCCGCATCTTTCCACCCTCTGTCTTCTCCCAAGACAATAGTGGCATTATTTTTTCCCTGCATGACTAAATCACCAGGGCGCTTATTAAATCTTGGAACAGGCTCTGGTCGGAAATCTAAATTAGATATAGAACCCTCAACTAACACATTGTACGGATTTGCTTCAGCGTCATCACTAAATCCTTCGTATACTAAAATCTGTGTTTTTGCTTCTTCCGGTTCTACTTCATCAAAATCACCTTCATCTTTTCTGATTTTTTTTAACGCAAATCCTTTGGGCGTGCCATCTCCATTTGGAAAATCTGGTTCTGGATTTTCGTTATCTTCATTGTTAGATTCATCTTCTTCACTAGTCGAAATGGCGTTTGCGCTTGCCATTTTTCTATCACCGTGAGTAAAATTGACTCCATCAACCTGCAAATTTTCTGGTATTCTAGATATCCAAAAAGGAACATCGCTTATTTTTTGTGGATCTTCGGACATTATCCAAACTTGTTCACCTGGCGATACAGGCATACACAAATGTGGCGGGAAAAATGGATATGCTAAATATAGTCCTCCCTTTTTATCAATTCCATCAGAGATTACCCTTACTAAGCAAGAATTTCTAGGAGCGCCAAGAACGTAATCTTTGTTTTTTACTTGTTTGGTACCCACAAGTCCAGCTAAAAATTCGTCATTATAAATTACAGGGTCGTTAAGAAGTTCGGCAACTACTGCCCTGTAAAAAATTTTACCGCCGCCGCCTCCTCCGCCGCCGCCGCCCTGTTCACCACCAGCTTTCGAGGAAAGCGGTGTTGATTGGTTTCTAGAGTCTGACATTTTTAACTCTCCTTAATTTGAGAGAATATATCTTCAGGATCTATTTTCGCTGATTGCTCTTCTGCTTTTGAGATTAATTCAGAAAGTTTTATAAGTTGGTCATTTGCTTTATTCATTCTTTCTAAATATTTGTTAAGAATCGGGCCGACCGTAATGTGTTCAGAAGCACTCTTCATCATGCTAGAGTATGCTTCATGAAATAAAATATAGGCATTCTCTCTATCGGAGACTGCATTTTCATAAATCTCCTTCCATAACATTTTCTTTTTATCACCAGTGCTCTCTATAGAATCAAGAATATCTCCAAACTCTTTAATCTTTTCTTCTTTGTTTTTAATTCGGTTTAAAAGCTCTTCGTGATCCATGGTTTCTCCCTAAAATAAATCTTTATTAGTTTGCTTATATTCTCTATATAGTTTCCTAATTGAAGACATGGAGGCAGATAATTGTTTAGAGTTTAAGCCTGATATATTTCTAACATAGACAAATATTGCTCTTTTATTTAAAAAATCAAGCTGATCTACTTGTTCGAAAACTGTAACAATAGCCTCTATACAAGCGATATCATTTTTACTTTTTCCGCTAGATTTAACTTTGGTTCTAATATGCTCCAGAGTTTTCATGATTTCTCCCCTGAACTCTCCAGAAATCATTAATTCATCAGGGGCTTGAGCAATTTGATAATTGGCTATTAAATCTTTATCTCTAGCTGAAAATTTATCTTGATTTGTTAGACTGACATGGTTGTGGGTTATTCTTCTCTTTCTTCTTGAGTTTAAGACTAACCAATTCTTCGCAACGACGTTAAAATATGAAAATGCTTTTGTTCCTTTAGAGTTGTCAAACTTATAGAGAGTTTCATACAAAAAAGTAACGCAATCATTCTTTAAAACATCAAATGACTCCCCACCTTTAGCGAATCCATAGATTAAAATTAAATTTTCTACTAGTTTAGAAAATGATGGTAATATTCTATGCTCATATATTTTCTCTCTTTCAGATGATTCTTCTTCAGATTGAAACTCTACTATAGCATTTTGGGTATTTTCATCAAAATATAACTTTGTAGTTTTTCCCTTGGATCTTCTAATTCTTCTTCTTCTTTTAATTGCCAATTTAAACCTCTCATTCACTATCTTCTATTTTAAACTCTTCCAGTCTTCCAAGTTGGTTAGCCACTACTAATATAGAATCCCTCGAATCTTTAATGTCTTCTAAAACGCCTCTAATTTGTGGGCTATCGTAGAATATTGGTATTTCTAACACTTCTGATATTTTAGTGTATTTTTCATCTAATACATCAAGAGTATCTTCTAAAGATTCTATAAATTTTAAAATTAGAATACCATGCTTAATATTGAAATACACAGACACAGATAGCGCACCTATGGTAAGAATTAATCCAGTAGTAAGTATGATCTCTAAAGTTGTCACTGCAAGATGTCTCCAAATATTTCATGGTAACACCTGGAAATAGATTCTTGCGAATGAGATTTTAATAATTTTTCTCTTAATTCTAAAGCCCATTCTTTTGGCTTATGCGGCTTTCTTCTAAACGTAGAAACTTTTTTCTTAAAATCTTGCTCTCTAACATCAGCCCATTTGCTTCCAGGTACAAAAATTTGCCCATCTTTTTTGGAATCGTGAATTTCGTTTAAATCATATTCAAACTTAACCCAGTTTCCTTGATTTAAGAAATCTTTATGACCAGACCAATTAGTTGCCAAAACTGGTAAACCACAAACCGATGCTTCTAAGAGAGGTAAACCAAAACCCTCTCCTCTAGTTGGCGCCACAAGACCGTTTATTTTTGGATTATGATAAACTGCTTGCATTTCTTCTGGAGACATCATACCGTGTAGTAAATAAAACTTTGGGTAAGGTCCAATTCTCACTTCCTCTAACAAAGCTTGCATTTTAGACATAACAATCTGTCTATCAATAGTGGTGTGAGTACCATGATTAGTCTTGAGAACTATTCCAACATCCGGATCTCCTGCAAATTCTTCACATAGCCATTTAATTCCAAAAAAAGTATTTTTTCTATCGTTGTAGGGATTATCTCCGGTTATTTGACCGAACATTAAAAAATTAAAATCAGTACTCAAATTAAGATCAACATTAGCATTAGATTTTTCTTTTAATAATTCGTCGTAAAAGGCTTCTGGGACTACAGATACTGGAGTGCGCACTACTCCTGTATTCTTAATGACGTTTTTAACATGCTCTGATGGAACTATGACATGATTCATTCTATTGCAGCAGTTTATCCACTCGGGATTACAGATATCAGTCTCTACAAATGCAGAAACTCCAACATTAAACTTTGCTACGTTTGGATCCCACTCGTTAGGAAGTTGAACTTGAAATGATATGTCCGGGGGAGTTGGAGGTGGAGAAGAATTAGCCATAATTCTTCCAATTAGGCCGTTTTCTAGCTCTCCATTAATATACCATGGTGTTATTCCCCAAGGTAAAATTTGCGTTGTTATATTGCAGTTGTAATTTTCTAGCCAACGATATATTTGCCTAGTGTGGGTACCATACCCAGAAATGCTGAGGAGTGGCCCTCTTATTATCACGTTTCTCATTTATAACTCCTTGCAAACCCATGGCTGATGCCGATCTTTCCAATTTTCTACTATATCATTTAAAGAATCATGCCATAAATCTACAGTTTTTTGATACCCAAACTCAGAAAGCACATATTCACGAGCCTTTTGCCCTAATTCATATCTCTCTTCCGAATCCATTTCATATATTTTCATCATTGCATTTTTTATATCTTCTACTGAAGCGTAGTCTTCGTAGATATATGGTACGCCTTGAGACCCAACTAAAGTTTTGCAAGCTACATCTAGTGCCACACCATTTTCTGATCCGTCTCTATGATCTACAACTTGGCGTGTTAAGCCTCCGGTTTTTGTGGCTATTATAGGATTTCCAATTTGCATAGACTCTAAAGTTGCTAGACCAAAACCCTCTGCATAAGAAATGTTTATGCAGCAATCGGATATATTGTGAAGTATATTAATCTGTTCAAAAGAAATTCTATCATTAGAAAATACTACAGAGTTTTTAATTCCCATTTGCTCAGCAACAGCAAATAGGTTAGGTCCCTCCATATCTCGAGGGTCTGTGTGCATTAATAAAGTAAGATCAGATTTACCATACTTTTCTTTAACTTCTTCAGAAAATAACTTCCAAGCCCACAATAAATCACCAGGACGTTTTCTCCTAGCGTTTCTATTAATCCAAAAAAGCACAAAATGATCTTTTCTATCTTGTCCCAGAATCTGTGATTTTAACCTTTTTATTTCGTTTCTATTTTCTATAGGAAAGTGTAAATCTTCAGGTAAAGCATGAGGTATAAAGTGAGTTTTTTCGGGGTGGCTTTCTTTTAATAATTCATATGTCATATGAGAATGGCAATTAATTACGTCGGTCGCTTCATAAAATGGATCATTAAAAGACGGATATGGATGGTTGTCCCATACGTGCCACCACACTATTGGACATATTTGGTGGACTTCATCTTCCATCTCAAAAAGCCAAATAAAAAATCTTGGATCAGTAAAGATAAAAAGAACATCTGGTTTTTCTATAGCTAGTGTCTGCCTCAGAAGCTCTTTAGTTCCAAATCCTTCCACTGGCTTGATAATAAAATCTTCATTGACTTGAACGACATCCATATTTTCGTGTTTAAGGGCTGCTCCAAACTGCCTAACAGTCCACTCTCCCTTTTCTAAAAGTCCGTTAATTAGATGTCGACTTTGACAACCTACGCCTGAAGTGCTTAAGGCGTGGTCAGATAGCATTAATATTTTCTTTTTTTGCATTAAGAATCCTTTATCCTATTGGAACTATCATAAAAAAAAATGGGCAAGCATAAAACGCTTGCCCGAATTATAATAAAGAATTTTTTTTTATGGACAATACTCTGTGTTTTTATATTCACAGAATAAACAAGAGTTTCTATTCTTGAGATACATTCCCCTCTTTACACCCGTAATCATACTGCTAACCATTTTTCTAGCTTTTGTTTCTACAGTGGGTCCTGCTGAGACTGCTACTAATTCACAAGTTTTTCCAGGTTTTTGCTCTCTTTTCAAAAGCACAAACCCACACTTGACATCTCTCGATTCAAGCTCATTTTTAGATCTCCAAAAAGATTTATAAAGAGCTATCTGCGCTTGAGTTGCAAAATCTCTCTTTTTATCTCTCATCCAACCTCTAGGAGAAGCAGTTTTCCAGTCAATAACCCAGAATACCCTACGATTTCCCGGACCATCGCATTTGATTAGACCATCAATAAAACCTTTAAACTTAATGTCGTGGCCCGGTATATCTTCATAAAGCATCTCTTCAGCAGATACTGTTTCCCAATTTGGAAAAGTTTCATCGAGAAAGCTCGGAAGATCAGTTAAGCAAGTTCTTGCCCATGATACCCATTCATCAATATAGTGATGGGGTTTTGGTTTCCATCCTTGCTCTTTTCTATAATCAGCTTGCTTTTGAATATATTCTTCAGAATCGAAACCTTTTTCGATCCAAGCCTCTCGCAGCTTTTGCTCCAAATCATCTAAATCCATTGTTCTGGTATTTAGATAGCTTTCGGCTTGTTCGTGGACAAGGGTTCCGTAATCAAGATATGGAGATGGCTCTCCTAAATCAATTTTTTCAATATAAGATAACTTGTGTTTAAATGGGCATGCTTTCCAAGTACTAACTTCTGAATAGGAAACATGCGGCTTTTGTGTAGGGAACATAATAAATTCTATCACCAATTAATCAATTGTATCGAGGGTCATTTCTCTTTAATGTTATTAGAAAGATGTTCTAAATCGTGTTCATACATCATTTTTGCTAATTTATTAAAATTTGTTTTTGGCGTCCAACCCAAAATATTTTCTGCCTTAGCTGGATCTCCTTTAAGCAAAGGGACTTCGTGAGGGCGGAAAAATCTTTCATCTATTTCAACATATTTTTCAGGATCTAACTCTGCATATTCAAAAACTGTATTTAGCCAATCTTTAACTGTGTGAGTTTCTCCAGTTGCAATAACAAAATCATCTGGGGTATCTTGTTGAAGCATTAACCACATTGCCTCTACATAATCTCCAGCAAATCCCCAATCTCTTTTAGCGCTCAGATTTCCTAAATAGAGTTTATCTTGTAGTCCTAGTTTAATTCTGGCTGCAGCCATTGTAATCTTTCTAGTAACAAAAGTCTCTCCTCTCCTTGGAGATTCATGATTAAACAATATGCCAGAACAAGCAAACATGTTATAGCCAAGACGATAATTTCTTATCAAATTATGAGAAAATAATTTTGCGCAAGCATAAGGAGATGCAGGAGTCATTCTAGTTTCTTCATTTTGCGGAATTTGCGGGTTGTCACCATACATTTCAGAACTTGATGCTTGATAAAATTTAGAGTCTGGGCAAACAAAGCGTACTGCTTCTAAAAATCTAAGTGTTCCCATAGCTACTGTATCAGCTGTTTCTTCTGGATTTTCAAAAGATACTCTAACATGAGATTGAGCAGCTAAATTATAAATTTCATCTGGTCTATATTCTTCTAGAAGCCTGTACATACTTGAGGTGTCTTGCAAGCTACCGTACCTTAAAATAAAGTTTGGATTATCGTATAAGTGGTCAATTCTTGCTGTGTTGATTACAGAAGTTCTTCTTTTTATACCAACAACCAAATACCCCTTCGATAGAAGAAAGTCTGCTAAATAAGAACCATCTTGGCCTGTAACTCCAGTTATTAAAGCTGTTTTTTTAGTCATCTGAAACTGCCCTCCCTTTCATGTCTTTCCAATCTTTATTTTCTCTTACTTCTTCATTTTTATCTCTAACAGTTTTTAAAACAGAGCAATCTACTTTCAAACTATCTGAAAAATGAATTAAAGCATTAAGATCTTTTGGAAAACAATGCCCTCCAAAACCATAATCGCCATCAGGACCTGGGACAGACATGTGAGTCTTTCCAAATCTAGTATCATAAAGAACATACTCTAAAACTTTATCATAGTCTATTTCAGATTTTTCGCATATCTGATACATTTCGTTAGCAAAGGTGACTTTGGAAGCTAGAAAGCAATTAGTAAAATATTTGACCATTTCAGCGGTTTCGTGTTTTGTTACTACAATCGGAATAGTTGGGAAGGGTTTTCTAAACATGGATTTAACTTTCCTTGCAGCTCTACAATTCATACTGGGATCTCCGCCTATAATAATTCTAGATTGATTTCTAAAATCATCAAAAGAATTTGCTTCAGTTAAAAATTCTGGACTAAAACAAACATTACATAGACTTGCTATCTGGTTTAATCTTTTTGTTGTCCCTGGGGGGACTGTGGATTTTATAACTAAGATAGGGCGATTTCGATTTTTATCGTCTCTAACTTCTTCATTTATTTTTTCCACAACAGATTCTAAAACACGCGTGTCGCACTCTCCGGATTTTCTCATCGGTGTAGGAACACAGACAAATATAATGTCTGACTCATAACATACTTCCTGGTGTGTGCTATTGCACTTTTCTCTATCTAAATCGTATGTGTATATTTTATAGTAATTTTTGAGACCTTCTCTTATTGCAGAACCTACAAAACCCTGCCCTATTATTCCTAACTTCATAATTTCACGCCTCTAACATTAGGATAATTTTCTAAAAACCAATCGCAAGTTTGGTCTATCCCTTCGCTAAAATTGGTGTAGTTATAATTTCTCCATCCAATATTAATGAAGTTATTATTTGATGATGGCTTCTTAAGTTGTCCAGATGGCTTCTTAATATCCCAAAAAATCGAACTATTATAATCTAGTTTTGTAGATATTTGTTGCACTACAGATCTTATACTCATTTCAGTCATATTCCCTATATTAATAGGATCTGGTTTGTCATAATTCTCTAGTAGAAAAATTAAAGCTTTAGCAATATCTCTAGAATATGTAAACTCTCTAAGAGGGCTTCCATCTCCCCAAAACACAGGTGGTTCCCCATGTATTTTTGCTTCCCACACCTTCCTTATTATTGCTGGAATTACGTGACCGCACTCTAAATCAAAGTTATCATGTGGGCCGTATATATTATTTGGAACAGCACAAATAAAATTACAACCATGCTGCTGTCTTAAAGCTCTAGAGTGTACATCTAACATCCTTTTAGCATATGCATATCCAAAATTACTAATATGCGGTGGACCTGAATGGATTTGATCCTCAGTTAGTGGGTAAATAGCATGATCAGGATAGATACAGGTTGAGAGTAATGACAATACTTTATTTATCTTAAACTTGTAAGCAGAGTTTAAAAGATTAGTATTCATCATGATATTATCGCAATAAAAATCTGCCACAAAATCACTATTTCCCTTAACTCCCCCTACTCTGGCGGCTAAATGAATTATGGAATCAGGATTATGAGTAGAAATCATTTGATCGCACTCATCGCTATTTGTGAGATCGTAATCTTTTGACCCCACTAAAATAAAATTATGGCTGGGATATTCTAGCCTTACATCATTAAATGCAGAGCCAACCATTCCAGTTCCACCAGTTACTAGAACTTTCATTTTTTCTCTCCAATTGTTTTATTGACTATGTCGCATATCATAATAATTTCTTTATCTTTTAAACCTGGATGATTGGGTATGTACATTCCAAATTTATCAATAATTCCTGCATTTTTCAGTTCTTGCTTTCCGTAGTTTTTTACATAAAAAGGCTGGAGGCCGATAGACCTGCAAATCATAGGTCGAACCTCTACTCCAGCGCTTATTAACTCTTTTACTATTTCATCCCTTTTTGGGTGAATAATAGGGTATGCAAAATTTGAAATATACGTAGCGTCGTAAACTGTGGGCTTCCAATAAGAGTTAAAGATTCTATTTTGATATTTTTGAAAGTTTGTTTCTCTTTTTTGATTTACTTCATCTGCTTTATCTAATTGCCCAAGACCAATAAAAGCTTGAAGGTCTGTTGATCTTACGTTGAAGCCATTCATATAGAAAGTGTAAAGAGAGTCAAATTCACTAACGCCCCATTTTTTTCTTAATTCTAGTTTTTTTTCTTCACTAAAATCTCTATCCCACCCATGATTTCTAATACATCTTGCCGCATCCGCTACTTCTTTATCGTTTGTGCAAATTATTCCTCCCTCTATAGTGGAAAGATGATGTCCAAAATATGTAGAGAAAGTAGACATTAAACCAAACGTTCCAAGCTTTTTTCCGTTGTATTTAGAGCCAAATGATTCGCAAGTATCTTCTAATAGAATCACATTATATTTTTTGCAGTTTTCCAAAACGGCAGTCATATTTGGAACCAAACCTAGAACAGAAACAAACATAACGGCAGAAACATCGTTAGATTCGCATATTTCTTTAAAATGATTTAAATCTATAGATAAATCTTCTAAATTGCAATCGCACAAGATAGGGTTTAATCCAAGTTGCACCACCGGCGAGAAATCTGTTGCCCAAGACAAAGCTGGAACTATTATATTATCTCCCCTTTTTATTCTACCGAGTTCTAATAAAACTTGTAGCATCACTAAATTTGCAGATGATCCAGAGTTGACAAATATTGACTCTCTTACTCCAAAATATTTAGCCCACTTAGACTCAAAATCTAATGTGAGTGGGCCTTTAGTAAGTCTTGGAAATGTTTTCAGCCAATCAATTAAGCGCTCGATATCTGAATTATCAATTGTATCTTCAACTAAATTAATCATGACTAAGCCTTTGGTTCTCTTTTCCCAACTTCATGAAAAAACTTGCCGCCTTTTCTTCCATACCAAACAATCTCTCTAGAGAAAGCCTTTTTATCTAAACTCTTGTTTGATTTTAAAATTTCTATAGAGCATTTTTCTTTATTGATAGAGGCAATATTTCCTGCTCTTGCGTCTTCAAAAAATTCATGAATGTTATGAGATAAATCTAAAATAGTAGAGTTAGAGCTCTTAAAATTTACTAATCTTAGCTGTTGATATTCTAGAATTTCTTTTACTAGCTTTTCATCTTGCGAAAAATTATATTGTTCTTCAATATGGCAACTTATTTCTTCATAAAACTGCTCTAAATTTTCTGATATTCTAAGATATGAAGCTTCTTCTGGCGGCCAGGACACTTCTTCAAAACCAGGAACAAATTGATCAAAGCCAGAACCATTAAAGATTCCTTCGATTAATTCATCAACAATTTTTAACTCTTTTCCAAAAATAGATTCTGGATTTTTTTCTCCATAAGAAATCAAATTCCTGTAGAAATCTCCATACTTTATACCAAAATGATGACGAAAAATAATAGACACTATTTGCAACAAACCTAATAGATGCATGCTCTGTATAGCCCAAGCAAATTTATAAGTTTCTTTATAAGAATCTCTAGACATTGAATTAGTGCCAACAGCTATAATTTCATTTTCAACTACTTCTTCTTCGTCTTTTTTGTTTGAGTGCGCTTGAAATATTGGGATTTTCACTAGATCCAAACCATACTCTTTTTGATATTCATCGGCACCCATTTCTGCATTTGGCATTATAGAACAGTTATACATGACTATTCCAGAGTGCTGTGCACTATCCAAAAGTGTATCAATCCCTTCCACAAATGATTCATAAGTCTCACCAGGAAGAGGTAAAATTAATTCAGTGTAAGTCACTAAACCGCTCTCAACATACTTCTTCTGGAGATCTTTAAAGAATTTCATTTTTATATTTTTTCTTTTAATGTGATCTAGAGTTAACTCATTAAGAGACTGCATGCTAATACTTACGCCCTTATTCATGCCGGCGTTAGAAAAAATTTGCGCTAACTCGAAGACTTTTTCGGTAGAATTTTTAGTAAAACATACTCTAAATTGATTCGGATATCCTGTTTTTATTTTATTATTGGCTAACCTTAAAGCATATTCTTTGTCTCTTTTGAATATTCCAAAATTTGCATCTGCGCCGAATATTAACTCTACTTTCTTGTCAGAAAAATAATCAATTTCATCCATGAGCCTTTCGTCGCTAAATTTTCTAACCTTGGTGGCAATAGCAGATCCCCAATCACAAAAAGTGCACTTAAATGGACAGCCTCGATTAGTTTCCCAAGTTACCATCCAAGAATAATCTTGCCTCAATAAAAGATTATCAAAAATTCCAGTAAGATAAGGAGACGGAATGGAGTCTAGATCTTTTATCCTGTCTCTACTTTCTCCCCTGTAAGAAACCCTTGCATTTCTATCATAAAACGTAGAGCCAGGTATCGAGTGAAGATTTGTAAAGTCTTCTTTATCAAAGTTTTTTAAAATTTCTAAAAATGTAACTTCACCCTCGCCATGAACGGTGAGATCTACATACGGGTACTCTTCGAAAAAATTCTTTAAATTGTTAGGGACTTGGGGGCCCCCTAATATTATTAGACTGTTCGGATTTTTTTCCCTAAATCTTTCTGCCAATTTTAAACTTAGCGACCAGTTCCAAGTATAGCAAGAAATTCCTAATATGTCAACTTCACCAATTTTATTGAGCATTACGTCTAGTTTTTCACGAATAAAAATAAACTCTTGGAATTCAAAATTATCTTGGATTTCTTTATCTTCAATCGCATATGATTGCAGTATTCCAGCGCTATAAGGGAGATATACTTGCTGTCCATATTTATTGTTTAGCTGAACTAGCTGGACTTTTGTTTTACCGCAATCACTCATTTAAATTTATCCTATCGGTCTGGCCAAAACATTAGCTGACCGGCTGGCTCTCTTATTTCAAAATCACACCTCTCAGCATAAACATCTAAAAGATTTTTCCAAAAATCTAGAACGTTTTCTTCACTGAGAAAGTTTTTAATAAATTCAATCCCTCTTATAGAAAGAGCATGAGCTTCTTCTGGATGATCTTCAAAATATCTTATTATGTTTATTACTTCTTCTGCTGATGAACAGTATTGAATTAAGCCTTCAGCTTCGGCTGCATATTGCCACCACTCTTTTTTATGGCCTTCTTTACTACAATAAATCACTATGCTGCCAGTGGCTAACATATACATAGACCTGATTGTTCCAGATCTTATTTTTTCTGACCCTCCACGAATAGCACCGTCCGTAACTAGTTGATATCTGCACGTACCGCACCACTCAATTGGATTTTGATACTCTTTGACTCTAGCCCCCTTTTCGCCTCTCCCTTTTTCTGCAATTAAAAACTCAGAAGTAGTAGATATTTTATCTTTAATCTCATCAAATAATTTTTTTCTATACGGATACACAGTCCCTTTGAACATTAGTGCATTTAGCTTTTTTTCAAACGGCATTGTTCTTTCTTGCGAAAAATTTATAATTCTATTCATTTCGTCTTGATATAAGACTTTTTCACTTTTATCGCCAAATTTTCCGGACCAATATCCGCTAAAAAATGGAGTTGGAGCGAGAATCCTTCGGGGAAGGTCATCATATTTTTCATCGTTGAACATGCTAAATATTGCAGATTCTTTATTTGCAGGCCCTATGTCATCGGCAGTTACCGTGTCCATGGTGTAATATTTAAACTCAGTGTCTGGAAGCCTGTATCCACTTTCTCGTAATTTAAATAACTGCTCTAAAAGTTCAACATGTCTAGTTTCACCACGAAGCCCGTTTCTAACCATAATACCATTATTAAAAAGCCTTACATGCAAGGTTTGATTCAAACATCTAGCATTTTGAATTTCTTCATAAGTTATATTATCTGGAACAATCCTCTCTGCTAATTCTCTTAAAGGCACTATAATATCCCCATAACGTCACTTATTCTCTTAACCCAAGTGTGCTTTTCCCTAACTAGCTTCATTTGGTCGAGCATTAATGATTTATTGTCTTTGTTTTTTACTCCATCTTCAAATAATTGATGGGTATCTAAATTATAAATTAAACTTCCATCAAGAAGCTCTTGAGAAGCTAGAGAGTTTGTTAATCCAAGTTGGCCGTAGCTTATATTTTTAAAAAGCCTTTCGCCGATATATCCAGTAAAAAGATGGTTTGTGCCAGTGTGGCCAGTAGAGGGATCATGATCGCCAGACCCCCTAATTTCTGGAGCTAAATAAGATATTTGAGTAAGCTGCTGGACAACTTCGAAATTTAGAGGGCGATTCCACGGGTCGTTATGAACAAACTGAATTCCGGATTCTTTACAAGCGTTGGCGAATGGCACAATTTGTTTAGCGTTTGCGCCACTCACAGTACCAAGCCAATAAATTGTATTTTCTTTAGGTATGTCTATAAATTCATCTTTTATTTCTTCTGGATATAAATCAGTTCCCCAAGTCATATACAAGGCTTCATACTCTATATTTTCTCCCTCCAACAACCTATTAGTTAGACCACTGTCATCAGTTAGCTTTTCATAATATAGAGATCCATTGTCGGTTACTTGAGTTACTCTTTCTAAATCTCTAGTGTAGTGATAATTTACGTCAAATATTTCTCTAACGTTGTATCTTACATCTATAATTCTTGCACCAACTTCTAGATATTTTTTTGGATTAACGCACACATGAACAAAATATGTAGAGCTTTTTCTTATTGGTATCTTTCTATCAGCATAACCTTCAGTCCAAAATATACAATTTTCATAATCAAAATCTTCTGGAAATTCTTCATCATGAAACCAATAAGTGTCATATCCAAGATATTTAAAAGCCTTATAAGCGGCTGCATGACCATAAGAGTGAGTATGAGTATGAAGTGGATATCCCCAAACTATAACTTTCTGTTTTTCTGACATTTTTTATCCTTCGCTAGCGTGATTCATTTTAATATCTTCAAAGCCTTCACCAAACTCTCTCACGATTTCATTTTTAATTCCAACTCTAATTTTATTCTTGTCTCGAAGAGTTAAAGTTCGTTTTCCAACTTCTTCCAAGCCAAGATCTCCCTCTTTACCGCGTCGGATCTCAGATTCCATGTCCCAACATTCTCCATTTATCTTATAAAGTCTTAAGACAAAAGGTTCAATACCGGGATACCTGTCTAATTCATTTTTTAAAACCGCAAGTTGATTGGATAGATCTTCGTCTTCTATTCTTTCGTGTTTAAGCTTGCAAATGGTATACCTATCTGCAACTTCTGCAATCGGGTATTTTAGAGTTGGGCCATTGTGATGTTTGCCGTTTAACCAATCAAAAACATTAAGCGCTTTGTCATCAATATAAAAATCACCGGCCGGTTTTTTATTCATTATTAGTTCATGATGCTTTATTCCAAAATCATTCATTT
>MDTE01121157.1_pt1 | contig 19770 bp, 20 predicted proteins | sample 811231 | NCBI WGS metagenome assembly MDTE01 (sample SAMN05326651, study PRJNA326480) | marine metagenome | isolation source: seawater | place: Indian Ocean: Red Sea | collected 2010 | reverse complement strand
TGGACTGGATACATGTTTATCGATAATGCAAGTGATATTTAACGGATCTGGTGATAGTAAATACCGCCCCTGCCCATTATTGGTGAACTACGTAGAAGCTGGATGGCTCGGACGAAAATCTGGCAAAGGATTTTATGAGTATTCTCAAAAGGCGCCTATTCCCTCTTGAAAATTTAGTTACTAATTTTTCGATAATAATCAATCAGTTTTATCGCCTGAGGAGAATCCCATTCTACAGCACCTTTAAGACGCCCGAGTTCCTTGCCTTTTTTTGAAAATAGAATTGTGGTTGGTAGCCCCGTAACTTTTAAATACCGCGCCAATTGAATTTTTCTATCCACAAATGTATGAATGTTTCTAAGTTGAGATTTTTTCAAAAACGGCAATACTGCTCTCCACTCCATTAAATCTTGGGATATTGCTATTACAGTAAAGTCACTCCCGCCGCGTTTAGCCTGCAATTTATCCAGCGAGGCCATTTCACGTATACAAGGTGCACACCAAGTGGCCCAAAAATTTACTAAAAGAAGTTTTCCGTGGTACTTTTCAAGCGATACCCACTCGCCTCTCTTATCAAGAACTTTTAATTTCAAAGTCGGCCCGACCGAGCTAGTCGGTATAAAATTTTTCATTGAGCCTGCTAGTAGTGGTACAATAGTTTTTGTATCGATGCTATTTTGACTTGATTTATCGAAAAAAAACGCCCAGATGGCAATGGCGATGGCTAAAAAAGCGATAGATACGAGGATAAAGTTACGCATTTTACCTCTTGAACAAAATTGAGATCGAACCATGAACGAAAAAAAAATTCTTACATCTAAAAAAAAGCCTAAACCTGCCACGACACTACCTAGCCAGGAAAGTAAAAAAGTAGCTAATACAATGTGGGGCGGGCGGTTCAAAGATTCTCCAGATGTATTAATGGAAAATATAAATGCCTCTATTGATTTCGATCAACGTTTATATATTCAAGATATCACTGCATCGATTGCACATTGTAAAATGTTAGTTGATCAAAAAATTCTCGATACTTCTGCCGGGAAAAGCATCATCAATGGATTAAAGGAAATTAAAAATGAAATAGACAAAGGATCTTTTGAATTTAAAAAATCGCTAGAAGATATTCATCTTAATATAGAAGGTCGACTAGCAGAGAAAATCGGGGACGATGCCGGAAGACTTCATACAGCAAGATCACGAAACGATCAGATCGCAACAGATTTTAAATTATGGGTTCGTGACGCTATCGACACCTTAGATGAAGAGTTAAAGAACTTTCAAACAGCAATTCTTGATCAGGCAGAAAAGAATGCTGGAACTATAATGCCTGGATTTACACATCTACAGGCAGCCCAACCCATAACTGTTGGACATCATTTATTGGCATATGTTGAGATGCTTGGTAGAGATCGTGGCCGGTTAAGAGATGCGAGGGCAAGACTAAATGAGAGCCCATTGGGGTCTGCAGCGCTTGCGGGCACCTCTTTTCCTATTAACCGAGAACAAACCGCAAGGGAGCTGGGGTTTGACCGACCATCCGCCAATTCTATGGATGCGGTATCTGACCGGGATTTTGCGCTTGAATTTTTATCAACAGCGTCCATTACCGCTCTCCACCTATCCCGTTTGGGAGAAGAAATTGTGATATGGTGTTCTGCCCAATTCGATTTTGCGCGGCTTAGTGATGCGTTCTCTACTGGCAGTTCGATAATGCCCCAAAAAAGAAACCCAGACGGAGCCGAGTTAGTCCGAGGCAAAAGTGGCAGAATAATTGCATCATTGGTTAATTTAATTACTGTGATTAAGGGGCTTCCAATGGCCTACTCGAAAGATTTACAAGAGGACAAGGAACCCGTATTCGAGGCTGCTGACTCCCTATCAATCTCCATTGCAGTTATGACTGCAATGCTTAAGGATATGGAGTTTAATGTCCAAAACCTTAAAAAGGCTGCAGAGAGTGGATTTACTACTGCAACAGATTTAGCGGACTGGATGGTAAGGGTCTTAAATATTCCTTTTCGAAAGGCCCATAATATCGCCGGCCAAATGGTCAGCATTGCCGAAGAAAAAGGTTGTAGACTTGATGAATTATCACTGGCAGAAATGAAAGCGGTCGAACCAAAATTTACAAATGACGTATTTTCAGTTCTAGGAGTTGAGGAATCGGTTACTAGCAGAAACAGCTTTGGAGGAACTGCACCACAAAATGTAAAAAACGCAATAAAGAAAGCCCGTGAAAGGTTTTTGTAATGCGGTATATATTTTTGTGTATTTGTATTGTTGGTATTAGTATAGCATTATCGTCGTGTGGTAAAAAGGGCAGCCTTGAGAGGCCTCCAACCCTGGAGAAAGAAGAGTATCCGAGAGCTTACCCGCAATGACTCAATTTAATTATCAAAATGGGAGATTATTTGCTGAAAACGTTGATGTAGCAGAAATTACATCAACTCTTCGGACACCATTTTACTGTTATTCCAAGGCTAGTTTAAGAAAAAACTACCTCGCGTTTGAAGAAGCCTTAGACAAGTTTAATTCGAGAATTTGCTATGCTGTAAAAGCTAATTCTAATTTAGCCATTATTAAAACTCTTGGAGACTTGGGTGCCGGGGCCGATGTCGTCAGCGAAGGTGAAATTCGTCGAGCTCTCGCTTCGGGAATACCCGCGAAAAAAATAGTCTTCTCTGGGGTTGGAAAAACGCGCGAGGAAATGGAATTTGCAATAACCGAAGGTGTTGGTCAATTCAATATTGAATCTAAAGGCGAACTTGAAACTCTGAATGAAGTCGCAAAGAAACTAAATAAGATTGCATCAGTGGCTTTCAGAGTTAACCCAGATGTCGACGCACAAACCCACAATAAAATCTCTACTGGCCGAAAAGAGGATAAATTTGGAATAGATATAAATCTTGCACCACATTTATATCAAAAAGCGGCTGGGCTACCTGCGATCGAACCTGTAGGGCTTGCGGTTCATATTGGATCACAGCTCACGTCCTTAAAACCTTTCCGGGAAGCTTTCAAACGTGTTGCTGATATGGTCCACATTATTCGAAAGGCCGGACATTCTTTATCCCAGTTGGACCTAGGGGGTGGCCTGGGTATTACTTATAATGATGAAAAGCCGCCTGAACTCCAAGAATACGCTGAATTAATTCAGAACACGCTTGGCAAGCTAGATGTTCACTTAACTTGCGAGCCTGGTCGATTTTTGGTTGGTAATGCTGGTATTTTAGTTACCTCCGTAATTCGGATAAAAGAAACGGGAAACAAGCGATTCGTTGTTGTTGACGCTGCCATGAATGATCTTATTCGCCCTGCTCTTTATGACGCCAAGCATGGCATTTCTTCGGTACTCCAACCAAGGAGTGAAAATACCGTACTCTCGGAAGTGGTCGGTCCGATTTGTGAAACGGGCGATATTTTCGCTCGTCAGATTGAATTACCGGAATTATCTGAAAACGATTTACTTTATTTAAAATCAGCAGGCGCCTATGGTGCTGTTATGTCGTCAACCTATAATTCTCGTCCTTTAATACCAGAAATTTTGGTTGATAATGTTAAATTCACCATAATTAGAGCGCGTCCAAGTTACGACGATCTTTTAGGTCTAGACCAAATACCCAGTTGATCAGGACAAGTTTGAATAGTTGGTGCTTAATAATCTTTTAACAGATCACAGTTAACAATCTTTAAAGAACCGTAAATTTTTCAAATATCTTCTATGATGCCTATATATGGTAGGCCACGATATTTATTTGCTAAATCCAATCCATAGCCAACTACAAAATATGGGTCGATTTTAAAACCCACATAGTCCGCTTCAATATCTACCTTTCGCCTTCCAGGTTTATCAAGTAGGAGACATGTTTTTACCGTAGCAGCATGGCGTTTCTTCATCATTTCCACTGCAAAAGCAATAGTTCTTCCTGATTCTAGAATATCATCAATGACCAAGACCGGCCGACCAGATACATCTTCAATTAAATCCTGTTTAACAGTCACTTTACCAGAGCTATTTGACCCGAGCCCGTAGCTAGAAAGACTGATAAAATCAACCTGCGCAGAACCCCCATTAGTTTCTAATGCTCTTATCAAATCAGCGGCAAATACAAAGCTGCCTTTTAATATTACAATAACGAGAAATTCCTTGGGGTAATCAGCGACAATTTCTCGCGCTAAGGCATCGACGCGTTTGGAAATCTGAGCCTCAGAGAATAAAGTTTTTAAAGAAGTTTTATTTTTAATCTTAGACACCAACTAAAGTTTCAAAAAATATAATGCAACGTACCTATATTTTATCAAATCAGAATCATTTAATTAATTTTTTGTTTAAATCTTTTTCAAACATTTTAATATTCTAATGGTAAGTTAAAAGACATAGGACGGACATATAGGTACATCGTATGTCATACTTTGAAAATACAGAAATTTCGAGGAAGTATTTTGTATTACGGTGAAGAAATCATCAAATTCCAAAATGTGGGAATGCGTTACGGCTTAGGGCCAGAAATTCTCCACGATATTTCTTTAAAATTGGAGGAAGGAAGTTTCCACTTCCTTACTGGAGATAGTGGGGCCGGCAAGTCATCTTTATTACGTTTAATGTATTTAGCTCATCGACCTTCAAGAGGGTTAATCTCGTTATTTGGAAAGGATATAGCAACCACACCTCGTCATATTCTGCCAAAGTTACGACGTATGATGGGTGTTGTTTTCCAAGACTTCAAACTTATTGATCATCTCACAACATTAGAAAATGTAGCATTACCTCTTCAAATTGAAGGTGCTTCCGAAAATGAAATAAAATCTAAGGCTTCTGAACTATTAGATTGGGTGGGGTTATCAAAACAATTGTCTATACTGCCGCGGTTACTATCTGGTGGTCAAAAACAACGGGTCGCGATCGCTCGCGCCGTTGTGAGTCGGCCAAAACTAATCCTAGATGACGAACCCACAGGCAATGTCGATTATCATATTGCAAAACGTTTGATGTATTTATTTGAGGAATTAAATAAAAATGGAACCACTATCTTATTGGCTACCCATAATAAAACACTCTTAACCGACTTTCCGAAGCCTATTCTTCAACTCAGAAACGGTAGTTTATCCCTAGCAACAATAAGCAATCATCAAACTGAACCTCTCCGGACCTGATCGAATAATGGCTATTGATATCTTACCACTCACCCGAGATCCCGCTAGCAAATATGTTCCTTGGTTTATTGCATTCATGGTTTGGCTCGCAACTGTAATTCTAGCAGGAGTTTTAATCTTATCTTCTTTTGTAGATCGGTGGCGTGCGGACCTTAAAGGAAACCTCACCGTACAAGTTCTAGAAACCAAAACCGGCAATTTTTTTCAATCAGAAAAGGATTTAAAATCTGTATTAGTCTTAATAAACACTTTTCCTGGAGTTGAAAGCGCAAAAGAAATTTCGAGCAGTGAAATAAAGGATCTTCTGATCCCCTGGCTGGGAGATAATATTACTTCCGAGACTATGCATTTACCCCTTCCGAGGCTCATATCAGTAAAAGCCAAACCCAACACAAAAATTAATTTAGAGAATCTTCGAGCCGAATTAAAAAAAGTAATACCTGATATCCAAGTAGATGATCACCAAGTCTGGTTAGACAAGCTTATATCGCTAACGGCCATTATTGAAGGAATTGCCCTAATAATATTATTACTCGTTATTACTGTATCCGTAGCCACGATAATTTTCGCTACAAGAACGAGTCTAAGAATACATCGAAATTTAATTGACCTTCTACATTTAATGGGCGCCCAAGACCGATATATTGCTGACCGTTTTAAACGCTATGGGATTTATATTGGTTTAAAGGGTAGCCTTATAGGAACTTTTATGGGCTTAGCCACACTCTTTATACTGAGTTTTATTAGCTATAAAATAGATCAACAACTGTTACTGCCTCTAACGCTAAGTTTTTTGCAATGGGCATTGATAATCTCTACGGGCTTATTTGCCATCGGTATCACTACTATAACTACTTGGGTCACCGTTATTAGGGTCCTTGGACGTATAATGTAAACTGAATATTATGAACCTTGGTTTGAGATATAGAAAAGAACGCCCTTTTAAGAAATGGGGCATTGGGATTCTGATATTGTTCTTATTTTCTCTCATGATTTGGTTAGCAGGTTTGTTTTGGTTTGTACACAATGTACCAGAAACCCCGACTTACAACCCTTTGAAAACAGATTCTATAATCGTTTTAACTGGTGGATCGGGGCGACTCGAGGTGGGCCTGGATCTTTTGTCAAAGGGCTACGCTAATTATTTGTTTATCTCAGGAGTTGCTCGTGGTGTGGATGTAAAAGAACTATTAAAATTAGTCAGTCGTAAACCTAATGAGTTCGCATGCTGTATTGCAATCGGTTACCGCGCAGATAATACGGCCGGCAATGCTATAGAGACTTCTATCTGGATGTCTAAAAGCCAACTAAAATCTCTCCGATTAGTAACAGCCAATTATCATATGCCCAGAAGTCTTCTGGAATTTAGGCGGGCAATGCCTAAGATTCAGATTGTTCCACACCCTGTTTTTCCTCCACAGTTTAAACGTAAGGATTGGTGGCAATGGCCTGGGACCGCTGAACTTTTAGCAAGTGAGTTTAATAAATATATAATCGCCCAATTCGGATTAAAAAATAACCTTCCTACAGAAAAAAATAAGCTATGACCATTGCTCGTACATTCTTTTACCACACAATTTATGGTATTTGGGCTTTTCTGATGTGCTTTGCTTTTCTTCCATCCCTTTTACTACCTCTATCGGCAAGTAAATTTATCGCAAGGTTTTGGACTAATTCTGTATATTTTCTTCTAAGTAAAATATGTAACCTAACCCATAATATTGAAGGTAAAGAACTGGTTCCGGAAGGGCCGATCATAATTGCCGCTAAACATCAGTCTGCGTGGGATACTCTTATCTTCCCCTTAGAACTTGAATATCCAACTATAATTTTAAAAAGAGAGCTATTTTGGTTACCATTTTTTGGTTGGTATGCAAGAAAGTATGGAGCGATAGGAATTAAAAGGAATGGCGGCGCCTCAACGATACGTAAACTTATTAGAGATGCACGTAGACCTGTTTTAAACGGCAGGTCGATTGTAATATTTCCTGAAGGGACACGCACTGCACCAGGGCAAAAAGGTTTTTATCACAGTGGGGTCGCTGCACTATATAAGGACTTAAAAATACCTGTAGTGCCAGTAGCTTTAAATTCTGGCCTTTTCTGGCCTAGGCGAAAACTGATTCGACGATCAGGTATTATTACTCTGCGTTTTTTGACGCCAATACCCCCAGGATTATCCCGTCAAGAACTAATGGCAAGACTCGAATCAGAAATTGAAAACGCACAGCAAGAAATTTGTAATTTAAAATATTCCCAATAACAATTAGGTGATTAACTTTTTGCTTCTCCTTGTACCCTATTTTTCAAAAGACCAATACCGTCAATTTCCACTTCCAAGTGATCTCCTGGCTCCAAATAAGCGGGAGGATCATGTTCAATAGCTGAACCGCCCGGGCTACCTGTGCAAATCAAATCACCCGGTTCAAGTTGAGTAAAACGGGAGATATAAGAAATAACAAATGGAATATCGAAGATCATCATTTTAGTTCCTCCATTTTGACGCTCTTCACCATTAACTCGCGTTATAATTTGAAGCTTCATAGGGTCTGGTATTTCGTCAACAGACACCATCCAAGGGCCCATTGACCCTGAACGCCATTGGTTTTTAACAGGACAATTTTGTGTTCCCCGGCCAATCCAATTTCTTACGCTACCCTCATTAGCAATAGTATAACCGCCGACATGGGCCATTGCATTTTTTTCTGGAATATGGCGCCCCTGTTTACCAATAACAACGACTAGCTCTCCCTCGTAGTCAAGTTTATCAGCATCGTCAAAGCCACGGATTATGGGTTCCTCGTGTGCAGAAAATGAGTCACAAAAACGTGGGAATATACTTGGCCAATCTGGACGACCATCTTCGATCACCTCATGGTAGGCATAGTAATTTCTTCCAACGCAGAAAATTTTACCGGGGTTAACAATAGGAAGACGGAATATAACATCATTTATCGGGATGGTATGGGAAAAATCATTTAATATTTTCTCTAGAGTATTTGTTAGGGTCGAACCTGCCTCTAAAAATGACTTAAGGTTATGAATATTTCCACCGTTTGATAGCCGCCTAGATAAATCAATAATCTCTCCACTTTTTATTATCCCAAAGCCTTCATTTCCTTGATGGTAAAAACTTACAAACTTCATTTAATCCTCGGTTTATTGGTAAAGTATAGTTCTTTATATACTTGTCCTATTTCGGGCATTGATCAACGAGCATTAATAGCGTCGTTAGCATTTCATCCTTAACACCTAAGCGTTCTAAGTGTTTGACAGTTTCCTTAAGGTAGCACACGTTCGAACCGTTAGCCCCATTTGCATATGCAATCCGTTTGGCGATTTGGGGCATGGACATTTGACCAACGTATAGACGGTGATCGTGATTTACAACCAAGGTATAGGCCTTTAGTCGAAGACCCCTGACATTAATTAATACAGGTAAGAAATGATATACTTGTTCCTTCAACTCTCGTTTGCTTAAATAATTAAGAACAAAATCACGATCTCTCCTAGATATAAAAAATGCTAATCCTTGGCATTCTCCACCTAAATCTAATCCCAAAGATAAGCCGGGGTTGTCGATAGTCCCTCTATAGCTTTCAGAAGAAATACAAAATTTACGTTGCCAGCCTTTTAGGGTAGCCTTATGTGTTTTTTTGAATGGGAATCCAGGATTCCACATCAAAGATCCATAGGCAAAAAGCCAAAAATCGCCCGGTTCTTCAATATTTAGCTTCAATTGTTTCATTTTCCGCTAACCTATACCGACCGATTGACAATAGCCACTCCGATAACAGCCAAGACTAAACCAAACAAAGCAAGGGTGGTAAAGGTTTCTTCGAACATTAGCCAACCCATAAGGGCTGTAGTCGGGGGACTAAGATAAATCAGGCTGGTAACCTTTGCGGTAGCACCACGCTGTACTAAAAAAAAATATAGGGCAATGGCTATGACAGAAAGTCCGACGGCTGACCATGACAAAGCAAGAAAAAAACTCATATTCCAATTGACTTCAAGTGGCTCAAACAAAAATGCTAGAATTCCTGCTAATAGGAATGAAACGGCATTCTGAATTGTAACCGCAGCACGGATATCAACTCCAACACAATAATGTTTTTGATAAATTGTACCAATCGTAATCCCGGATAACGCTAATACCGCGAATAAAGTTCCCCACAAAGTTTGTCCGGAAAGATCGATTTGTTCTGCTACCACTAAGCTTAATCCGAGAAATCCCAGGCCAAGACCCGCCCATTGTTTATAAATTAACTTTTCACCTAACATCATCGATGCAAAACACCCCGTGATTATAGGCTGCAAACCCACGACGAGTGCCATTATACCCGTCGATAGACCGAGATAAATTCCATAAAATACCCCTATTAGATAGGTTGTTTGAATAAGCAAACCAGCAACGATTATATGGAAATTTAAACTGAGTTTAGTAGGCCAACGAAAGGGCCAGATACAACAAATACCAACTAAAATTATTAAAGCCAGACCAAACCTGAGCGAGAGAAAGGTTAGTGGAGCAGCGTAAGGTAAACCAAATTTAGCAGCTATAAATCCACTAGCCCAAAAAAAAATGAAAAATGCCGATGCTATGTAAAGAGCCCCCGACTGCTGGTATTTTTCTGTTACAAACTTCATATATCTATCGTTATTTTGAAATCCCAAAAATCTGTTTAGAATATAAGAATAATTACTCGGTTTCATAAGCTCGACCATAACGGACTAGGTATCTATAAAGACTTATGGCTATCAATCAATTAAATCGAAAACGGATTGTTATCTTCTTGGCTGTTATTGTTAGCCTTGCTACAGCCTATTATTGCGGCTGGATGTATGTAGCATTTAAAATTGAGAGCGGTTTTTCCAATTTGAAAGAAAAATACAACACCACCGATTTGCAAATCAATCATAAAGATATCGAAATTTCCGGCTTCCCGTGGGGATGGTGTTTAAAAATTGAAAGACCGAGACTTAAAATCAAAAATCGCTTTTTATGGACCACTTCTTTATTAAAAATAAATTTAAAGTCATGGGATTATAAAAGTTTTAAGTTTCAAACATTTGGCAGTCATCAAGCACACATTTATAAAAACAATTCCCTGAAACATATTAAAGCCAAGATGAACACCGGTGTGGGTCAACTGAGATTAGATCAATTTGGTAAAATTCAAGAGATTAAATTCAGCGTAAAAGAAAATATAATTCAAATTCCATCTTCAAACCAAATAAGATTTAAAAAGCTTAGCGGATCAGTGCATCTAAATAAAAAACACGCAACTAAAAATGATATAAACCAAAGTCCTTCAGTGAAGTTGGAGATAGATTTATCGAGTTTAGTAATTCCGAAAACCTTTCTTCCGAAGATGGAAAATAAAATCGCAGAAATAAAACTGTCAACTGACTTACATGGGAGACTTGAAGGATCTAATCTAAAAAATATATTAACAAATTGGACTAAACACGGTGGGGTTATAGAGATTAATAAGATGATGCTTAATTGGGGAGAATTAAATTTTTTTGGTAATGGAACCTTTGCACTAGATGAAAATCTTCAACCCATTGCTGCGCTGAGTGCCAAAATTACTGGTCAAAATGCAACTATTAATTCAATGGTAGTTGCAGGACTAATCAAAGCAAGAACCGGTATGTTGTTGAACTTCCTAACTAATGCCATGACAAATAAAAAAAGAGCCAAAAATCAAGCAATTAAAATTTCTTTAGCGGTACAAGATGGTTTCCTATACCTTGGGCCTATTAAATTTTTTAAAATACCGGAAATTAGATGGAATTGAGAAATTTAAGTCTCTTTGGGTGGCTTGGGCGGGATATGCTGACCAACCTCTATGACACTCCTACGAATTTCACGCGTCCGGGTGAAAAGTGATTCTAATCTTTCTCCATCTTCATTTCTTATTGCCCGTTGTAATCCTCCTAAGTCTTCTGTGAGGCGACCAAGCATTTCAAGGACCGCTTCTTTATTATTAAGAAATATATCTCTCCACATAATAGGGTCTGAGGCTGCTATCCTGGTGAAATCTCTAAAGCCGCTAGCTGCAAACTTAATAACTTCGGACTTTAATCGTTCTTCGAGGTCAGTAGCTGTTCCAACGATAGTATAAGCTATTAAGTGCGGAACATGAGAAGTAATAGCTAATACTTGGTCATGATGGTCGGGATCCATATACTCGATTTTACTACCCGCAGAACGCCATAAATTTGCCACGCGTTCAATTGCAGTGGGGTCGGTACCCTCAACCGGGGTCACGATTGTCCAACGATCATTAAAGAGCGTATCAAAACCCGATTCCGGTCCTGAGTTCTCTGTCCCAGCTATGGGGTGGCAGGGTACAAAATGCACACCGTTAGGTATGTACCTCGCTATGGATTCTATCACGCTGCCTTTGACCGACCCTACATCACTCACAATGGAACCGTGCTTTAGAGACCCGGAAATATTTTTAGCCACAGTCTCATAGGCCCCTATCGGAGTACAAAGAATTACTAGGTCTGCGCCCTCCACTGCCATTGAAATATCATCTGTTGAAGAATCCACAAGATTTAATTCTAACACCTTACTTCTTGTTTGCTCTGTACGTGCATAAGCGACAACTTCTTGTGCCAAACTATCTCGCCGAATAACTCTGGCCAGAGAAGACCCTATCAATCCGATTCCAATAAAAGAAATTTTTTTAAACAGTATATTTGACATGAATTTTATTTCGTTAAAAACTCTTTTACAACTCCAACAAACTTCTCTAACTCTTTTTGTTTTCCCACCGTAACCCGAAGGCAATTTGGTAATCCATAGCCACTTGTTTCCCGAGGTAATATCCCTTTATTGGCAAAGAATTTCATCGCCTCTAAAGCATTGTTACTTTCATTATCCCCAAATTGTACGAGCAAAAAATTCGCCACACTGGGATATACTTTTAAACCGTACTCAGTGAGTGCGTCTCTCAACCATGGTAGCCAGACTGCATTGTGCTCTTTTGCTTCTAACATATGGCTAATATCCTCTACAGCGGCTTTACCCGCCGACTGTGCAGGGGTAGACAAATTAAAAGGGCCCCTCAACCGGTTCAACACATCAACTATGGGCAGGGGAGCATAACACCAACCTATCCGTAATGCGGCCAATGCATAAATCTTCGAGAATGTTCGTGTAACGACCGTATTTTCTGCCCCGTCGACTAAATCGTACCCAACATTGTAATCTTTATTGGTCACAAATTCGGCATAAGCACAATCTATTACTAATAATATATCTTCGCGCAAACCCGAACGAAGTCTCCTTAGCTCATCTGATGTGATGTAAGACCCTGTTGGATTATTTGGGTTGGCGATGAATACAATTTTCGTTTTGTCACTAACCGACTCAATCGTCGCCTATACATCAAAAGTTAAATTTTTTTCTGGAACTTTAACCGGTTTTGCACCGACGCAATACGCTACTATTGGGTAAACATTAAAAGCATGATCGCTTATTAGAACTTCATCGCCAGGCCCTGCATAACCACGTGCTAAATTATATAACAACTCATCTGAGCCCGCTCCGCATACAATATTTTCTGGGTTTAATCCATTTATTTCTCCAAGTGAAGCGCGGAGGTCAATTGAATTACCGTCAGGATACAAATGGAGTAAATTACTACATTTATAAAACGCTTCGATAGCTTTTTCACTGGGGCCAAGTGCACTCTCATTAGCTGAGAGTTTTATAGGAGAAAAATTTCCCGGAACTTGAGATTTTCCAGGCACATAGGGCGCAAGTTCCATAATACCCGGGCGACATTTAAGCATTCTACTTCTCTACCCTAAATGGCACGGCATAACTGCCAATTGGCTGTGCAGTCATAAAGCCGTTCTCGTTTTCTAAAATACCAGCTAACCTTTTATCATTTACATTCACAAAACCTTTGACTTCAATCAAAAATATTTCGCTCAAATTAGTATTATTTGTTAATGGGACTATAGCCAGTGGTGACAGGCCCGCCGAAGATAATGTACTCGTTAAACGAGAGCGGCTAATCAACTCCTCTAATTCAATAATAATATAGCTTTTATCATCGCCTGTTTCCAAAGGTGATAAATTTGAAATCAGTAGAGCTTCAACGTCGCCTCCTCGTCTATTTCCTCCAGAAATAAATGGCAATTTAGCGCAAATACGTAATAATTGCCCGTCCCCCTGACCGCCAAGTAAAGGCCACCAAGGTTCATTCTCATCTATCTGCGGTAACGGCAGAATGCCTGCTGTTGTTTCACCTTCGGCAACATCTCGTAGTACACCACGGGCAGTTTTCTGTCTTGTCATAGGTGTCTGTGAACCGAAGTGGTCACGCGCGATATCCCAATAAGATCCGTCTTCATTATCCAAGACAGCAATGTTAAATTCTCCTTGGATCAATAAGAAAGCTGAAATTAGCTCCCGCCAAATACGAACTAATGCACCGTGCGGTAAATCACCATTATGCCGTTTCAATAATTTTCTTAAGACTTCCGCCTCGCGGGCTGGCCAAAATATCGGGCCATCCACTTCTTTCTTAGTTTTTTTTACCTCAGAAACAACTTCGGAACGTTGCATTATTAAATCATGTATTGATCGATCAATGTGATCAATTTGGCCTCTGAGTTTCTCTAAATTTTTTTCCGCAGTCATAACAATCTCTTGTTAACGGTTTTTATATCATGCAAAGCTTGGCTGTACTTTTATAACGCGCTAGATCTATAACAAAAAGCAAAGAAAATATTACTAAATTTTTTACTTCGACATAGCTATCATAAAAATTTTAATATTAGTAAATTTAAATCGGTGTTAAAACGAAGGCTAAAATATTGTCATTAAAACCAATATCCAAAGAAAATCTGCCCGGACACCATGTAGAACTTGGTATCGCTCAACCGTTGCGGCTTGATTCTGGCGAGAATTTTGGTCCGTTTAACATTTCTTATCAAACCTATGGAAAATTAAATGAAGGGAAGACCAATAGTATTCTTGTTTGTCATGCTTTAACTGGAGATCAGTTTCCTGCTGAAAAACATCCTATCACTCAAAAGAATGGTTGGTGGGAACTGATGATAGGACCAGGGAAAGTACTTGATACCGACCGATACTTTATTATTTGCTCAAATGTGTTGGGCGGTTGTATGGGAACAACTGGTCCAAGTTCTTTGAATCCCAAAACAAAAAAACCCTTCGGGCTTGAATTCCCAGTGATCACTATTGGAGACATGGTTCGCGCACAAAAACTTCTAATAGACCACCTTGGTATTGAAAAACTTTTCAGCGTGATAGGCGGCTCTATGGGTGCAATGCAAGTCCTAGAATGGGCTTCAAAATATGGTGACCGGCTTCATACCGCGGTGCCAATCGCTGGAGCACCACGTCATTCAGCACAAAACATTGCATTCCATGAAGTTGGAAGACAAGCAATCATGGCAGATCCTGAATGGTGTCAAGGCGACTATATCAATGAAAACAAACGTCCTAGGCGAGGACTTGCTGTTGCAAGGATGGAGGCCCATATCACTTACCTTTCTGAGCCTGCACTTCATAGAAAATTTGGGCGGCGTCTGCAGGAGCGTGACCAGATCTCTTACGGTTTTGATGCGGATTTTGAAGTGGAATCATATTTACGACACCAAGGGAGTAGTTTTGTAGAACGATTTGACGCAAACTCATACCTTTATATTACACGTGCAATGGATTATTTTGATTTAGCCGCAGAGCATGAAGGTGTGCTTGCAAATGCCTTTCGTAACACCAAGGTAAGATATTTTATCGTCTCCTTTTCGAGTGACTGGCTTTATCCTACTATTGAGAGTCGTGCTGTAGTGCACGCGCTTAACGCAGTTGCCGCTAATGTTAGTTTTCTTGAGGTACAAACAGATAAAGGGCATGATGCGTTTTTGTTAGATGAACCTGTTTTACATGAGACACTTTCGGGGTTTCTAGAAGGCGCAATTCGGCATAGTGGATTAGGCTTATGACCAATATTGCTTCGGGTGAAACCCTCAGATCCGACCTAAAACTTATCAGTGATTTAATTCTGCCAAGTAGTAGGGTCTTGGATATCGGATGTGGTGATGGTGCCCTTTTATCTTTTCTCGCTGAAAACAAAAATATAGATGCACGAGGCATAGAACTCAGCCAGGAAGGTGTCAACGCCTGCGTTGCTAAAGGCTTGTCGGTAATTCAGGGTAATGCTGATACAGACTTAATTGATTATCCATCAAATGCGTTTGACTACGTTGTATTGAGTCAAACATTGCAGGCCACGCGTGACCCCAAAGAAATTCTTACAACCCTAGTGAGGATAGGTAAGAACGCTATAGTTTCATTCGTCAATTTTGGGCATTGGCGCACCAGACTCTCACTAATGCTCAATGGGCGAGTGCCGGTACCTGAAAAAAATGGTTTTAACTGGTATGACAACCCGAATATTCATTTGTGCACAATCCTCGATTTCGTCGACCTTTGCAGCAATCTGGGTTTAAAAATCAACATTGGCCTATCGCTTGATAGAAATAGCCGTGTCCGTCCGATAAAAAGCCGTAGTCACACAGCAAACCTTAAGGGAGAGCAGGCAATCTTCTTACTCAGTACAGATGCTTCTTAGTTAGGAGCCACAATTGTATAGTGTGGTCTTCTGCTGCGGCTGGTTTCTTTGCTGATTGTAGGTGCATGAAGCTGTTTTTTGCATTCAATAATTAATACTCCGCCCAAAGACGGAAATAACCCTTTTCCTATTTTTTCCATGGCAGGCGCAGAAGCCATCATTAGACCACGTGACATGGGTGGCATAAATAACGCCCTTTCAGTTCTTGTTGGAGTAAAAAGTGTTTCCTTAAGTAACCGTTTAGCTTGTGCGGGCGTATATGGGTTGCCATATCCAAAGGGTGTATGATCCATTCTCGCCCAAATACCCGTTCGATTAGGTACTACAACCATTAAACGCCCCCCTTCGCCGAGAACTCTCCAAACTTCACGAAGCATAGGCCGTAATTTATCAGTACACTCAAAGGCATGAACCAACAGGATTTTATCAAAATAGGAATCAGGTAGAGGAATTCTTTCTTCTTCGCATAATGTTATTCTGCCCAGTTTTTTTTCTGGCCAATTAAGAATACCCTGTTTCGCCGGCATTACCGCTATTGTGCGCTCTGCTTCTTTTTGAAATATATCTAAAAAAGGGATAGCGTAACCCAAACCCATCACACTTTGGCTATTAACGTTTGGCCAAACCATGCGAATAGACTGCGCAACCAGTTTTTGCGCATTTTTTCCTAGAACGCTGTTATAAAAGTTTTTTAAATCAACAACATCCAACCACATAGGTTAATCTTATCATAAAAAATACTGAAATGGTGTATCATAGTATTGGCGTGTTAAAATGTCTTTGGTATTTTAGGGAAGAAAGTGACACTGCAACTCAAGGGAAAATTCAATGACTAAATTGGAAATTGAACAAATTGCTACCCGAACCGATAATTACGTATATCTAATAAAGGAACACGGACAAGGTAGAGTTGGCGTTGTTGACCCCTCAGATGCCGAGCCGGTGATCGAGGCACTCGACCATTTGGGTTGGGAACTTACCGATATCATTAATACCCATCACCACAACGATCACACTGGGGGTAACCTTGAGTTAAAGGAAAAATATGGATGTACCATTGTTGGACCGTTGGCAGACCATGATCGCATAGCTGGTATTGATATCGACGTTAAGGACGGCGATATCTATAAATTCGGTGACTTGGAGGCGAAAGTTTTTGATACGCCCGGACATACGCGCGGCCATATCGCATACTGGTTCAAACAAAATAGTTCTTTATTTTGTGGTGATACTCTTTTTGCTCTCGGCTGTGGCAGAGTTTTTGAGGGAACTTTCGCACAGATGTGGGACTCTTTGGGCAAGCTTCGCGAACTACCGGATAATACTGTGGTCTATTGTGCCCACGAATATACGCAGTCGAATGCTAAATTCGCGATTACCATTGAAAAAGATAATGCGGCGCTGCTTGAAAGAGCAACTGAAATTGATTTGTTACGCGCCGAAAATAAAAGGACTGTGCCTTCACTTCTTGGTGTCGAAAAAGCCACTAACCCTTTTTTACGCGCTGATATACCGTCGGTAGCCGAAGCGTTGGGGCTATCTTCCGAAGACCCGGTTCAGGTATTTAGCGAAATACGTAAACGTAAAGATAACTTCTAAGAAATTTAAGGGTAATTATAAAGCCCGGTTTTTAATCTCGAGCAACACACATTGCGATACCCATCCCCCCACCGATGCAGAGCGTTGCTAGACCCTTAGATGAATCGCGCTTCTCCATTTCATAGAGCAGTGTTGTCAAAATTCGAGCCCCGGAGGCCCCAATTGGATGGCCGATAGCAATCGCACCACCATTAACATTCAATAGGTCCTCATTCCAACCCAGATCTTTTCCAACGGCCAATGCTTGAGCAGCAAAGGCTTCGTTTGCTTCAATTAGATCCAAATCGTCAATTGTCCAGCCAGCTTTTTCCAAAGCCATACGACTTGCTGGGATAGGGCCAGTACCCATAATTGAAGGGTCCACTCCAGCCTGTGCCCAAGATACAATTCTCGCTTTTGGCTTTATGTATCTCTTTGACGCTTCCTCATCTGTCATTAAAACAAGCGCAGCCGCTCCATCATTGATACCAGAGGCATTTCCTGCCGTGACCGTTCCTTCCTTAGCAAAAACGGGACGTAAATCAGCAAGCGATTCTATTGTAACCCCGGTGCGGGGATATTCGTCACAATCGACTTTAATCGACCCTCCTCGTGTTTTAATGACCACGGGCACAATTTCGTCTACGAACGCCCCATTTTTTTGAGCGTGCTCCGCTCGTTGTTGTGAACCAGCAGCAAACCGGTCCTGCTCTTCTCGGCTTATCTGAAACTGTTTAGCGATATTTTCTGCCGTACACCCCATATGATAACCATTGAATGCATCCCACAACCCATCGCGGATCATTGTATCTACCATTTCGGCATCACCCATTTTCTTTCCGTTTCGGAGATACATACAGTGAGGCGCCTGAGTCATACTTTCCTGTCCACCAGCTACAACAATCGTCGCATCATCATTTCTAATTGCCTGGAATGCCAATGCGACTGTTTTTAGTCCTGATCCACAGAGTTGATTCACACAGTAAGCCGGAACCTCAATCGGCAAATTTGCAGCCATCGCGGCTTGCCTTGCTGGATTTTGGCCAGCGCCAGCTGTCAAAATCTGTCCCATAATCACTTCTGATACATCCTCAGGCACAACATCAGCGCGTTCCAACGCAGAGGTTATTGCTGCGGCTCCAAGATCAGAAGCAGATAATTTAGAAAATATCCCGTTAAAACTTCCAACTGGCGTACGAGTAGCACTCGCAATGACAATATTTTTCATATTTTATAAAAACTCCAATCCGCATGTTTCGGCATATTAATAACCGTGGAGTTAATTTTCAGCAATTATTAACCTTGCTACGTTCATAGTCATGTTTCCGTTGAAAACTTGGATTCATTGAGTGCTATAATAACTTCCTCGAGGATCTCGGGATCATCTATTGTAGCTGGCGTGACATATGGCTCTGAATTAGCAATTTTTTGCAAAGTACCACGCAAAATTTTCCCAGAACGGGTTTTAGGCAGACGTTCAACTATCAGCGCTGTCTTAAACGAGGCCACCGGACCAATTGTATCTCTAACTAATTGGATGGTTTCATTAACAATTTGATCACCCTCACGATTTACACCCGCATTTAACACCAGAAATCCAAGAGGCACCTGTCCTTTTAAAGCATCATTTGTTCCTACCACTGCACATTCCCCAACGTCCGGATGCGACGCCAGAACCTCTTCCATGGCACCAGTCGAAAGACGGTGTCCTGCCGTATTGATGATATCATCAGTCCTTGACATAACATATACGTAGCCATCCTCATCTAGGTAACCAGCATCTGCTGTCTGATAGTAACCAGGAAATTCTGTAAGATAAGATTGATGATATCTTTCATCCGCGTTCCATAGTGTTAGCAGGGACCCAGGCGGCAGTGGAAGTTTAAGAACTAATGCACCAATTTCTCCATTTTTCACTTCTTTCCCACCTTCGTCTACAACACTCAAATCCCACCCCGGAACGGGTTTACTTGGTGACCCGTGTTTCACTCTTAATTTCTCTATCCCCAAACAGTTTGCCACAATTGACCAACCTGTTTCAGTTTGCCACCAATGATCTATCACAGGTACATTTAAATGCTTTTCTGCCCAGACCAGTGTATCCGGATCCGAACGTTCTCCTGCCAGAAACAACGCTTTTAAACTAGGCATCGAATACTTCTTTATCTGTTTCCCAGCCGGGTCCTCGCGCTTAATTGCACGAAATGCCGTCGGAGCGGTGAAAAGTTTTGATACTTTATGATCCGAAATCACCCGCCAGAAGGCACCCGCATCTGGTGTACCTACCGGTTTCCCCTCGTAAAGAATTGTGGTTGCCCCCGCTAAAAGAGGTCCATAAACAATATAGGAATGTCCTACCACCCATCCTATATCTGAAGCCGCCCAATATACATCTCCGGGTTTAACATCG
>MDTE01004894.1_pt1 | contig 19771 bp, 18 predicted proteins | sample 811231 | NCBI WGS metagenome assembly MDTE01 (sample SAMN05326651, study PRJNA326480) | marine metagenome | isolation source: seawater | place: Indian Ocean: Red Sea | collected 2010 | reverse complement strand
CGAACGCTCGGTATAGTCGTTGTGGACCGAATGGACCGCCTTGCGCACCCGGTCGGCCTGCTGGCGTGCCTGCTCGGCGGTGCGCAGCGTGTGGTCGAACACCAGCACGCGGTTGGCACCGCCGCTATGGGCCTGAATCAGTGCCTCGGTCTCCGGGTAGTAGACCGAACGCACCTCGTCCTCGTCGAAGAAATCGCGAACCTTCGTTTGATGGTCGACGAAGGCGAAGCCGTGCGAGGGCAGGGCGAACTGCGCCGGATCGGCGCGGCCGTTGTGGATGCGAACCGGGTGTTTCTCGTATGCCGGCATGTGGGCGAGATGTTCCATCTCCGGCCAGTCGAGGTAGCGGACAGCTGGAATGCCATCGTCGACGATGTAGTCGAGTTCGGCTTCGACATAGTCGGGATTGGTATTCAGTTCGGCGGTCTGGGTCATGGGTCGTTCCCTGGGCTCGGCTTCAAACTGCAATTAGGTCGTGAAAGACAATCGTCTCAGGCATGGACCCGCCGGCGTGAAATCCGCCATCCACGATCTTAGCGGCCGCCACGTCGATCTTCGGTAACTCCCCGTTCGCCAGGGCCGCATAGAGATGTGTACCATCATCGCTGAAGAGCACGTGGAACGGCTCGGCGGGGATGTCAACGACGCGGCGGTCGTCGAGATTGTCGGCGTCGAGAATTTCCACGAAACCCTGGTCGGTCGGCTCGTCATAGGTGGTAACGATGAGCGTCTTTCCATCTGGTGACACGAAGGGCCAGCCCGGCACGCCGGCCAGCGCGTGCGTGCCGACGAGCTGGCGCGCGGCGCAGTCGACCACATGCACCAGCGGGCGGTGGAAATCGCCGACGAACAGGCGCCGGCCGTCGTTCGAAACGCGGATGGCCTGGGCCCCCACGGGGATCGGGATGCGTGCGGTGATGGTGCGGCTCTCGACATCGATCTCCGTGATCACCGGATACTCCTTCGACGAGGCGTAGAGGGTCTGGCCGTCGGGCGCGAGAGCCAGGAAGTGACCCGGGGTCTGCAGCCAGATCGTGTGTTCGATTTCCCAACTGTCCGGGTCGATCACTAGCAGGCAGCGGCTGTGATCGACGGTCGCCCACAGCTTGCCATCGTCATCCATGATCAGCGCGTGTGGCCCCTTGTAGAGGTTCAGGTCGATATGACCTTCCAGCGTCATCGAGGTCAGGTTGACCACCGCGATCCGGTTGTCGGGCACGTTCGGGCCGTAATCCGCGCTGCCGTAGATCGAGACGAAAGCGCGGGTGCCGTCGTGTGACAGGGCAAGCTCGTGGGGTTTCGCCGTATCCCGGGTGCCCACCTCGACGCAAGCGACGGTATCGCCGGTTTCGGCATCGAGTGCGGTCAGGCTGACATTCTCCTTCACGGTCAGGAGCATCAGGCGCTGCGCGGATGTGGTTGTGGTGGCCATCGAACAAATCCTCCGATGCCCATTCTAGACTATTTGGCGTGGGGATTGGTTCGCCCCGGGTGAGCGGGTAGACTCCGGCCTGCTTGCGATACGAACCGGAACGGCGAGGCGGCACAGTGGATTTCCAACTCTCAGACGAACAGTCCGCGATCCTGGACATGGCGCGCAATTTTGCGCGCGACGAGATGCTGCCCCACGCCGAGGAGTGGGACGAGAACGCGATCTTTCCCGTCGATGCCTTGCGCGCGGCCGCGGCCCTCGGTCTGGCCGGAATCTATTGCGCGGAAGAGCATGGCGGCTCGGGTCTCGGGCGCCTCGATTCAACCATCATCTTCGAGGAACTGGCGAGCGCCTGTCCGTCGACCGCGGCCTATATCTCCATCCACAATATGTGCGCCTGGATGATCGACAGTTTCGGCGGTAACGAGCAGCGCGCCAGGTTTCTCCCGAAGTTGACGACGATGGAGCATTTCGCCAGCTACTGCCTGACCGAGCCGGGCTCGGGCTCGGATGCAGCGGCCTTGCGCACCCGCGCCGATCGGGATGACGATCATTATGTGCTGAACGGATCGAAGGCGTTCATCTCCGGCGGTTCGGCGGCCGATGTCTATGTCTGCATGGTGCGCACCGGCGATGACAGCCCCAGCGGCATCAGTTGCATTGCGGTGGAAAAAGACGCACCGGGCCTGTCGTTCGGAAAGCTGGAGAAAAAGCTCGGCTGGAACAGCCAGCCGACCGCCGCCGTGATCTTCGAGGATTGCCGGGTGCCGGTGGAGAACCTGATCGGCGCGGAGGGCGAGGGCTTTAAGATCGCGATGCAGGGTCTGGACGGCGGGCGCCTCAATATCGGGGCTTGTTCCATCGGCGGTGCACGGGCCTGTCTCGATGCCGCCCGGGACTATCTCAAGGAACGCAAGCAGTTCGGGCAGCCCCTGGCGGATTTCCAGGCGCTGCAGTTCTGCCTGGCGGATATGGCGACCGAGCTGGAATCCGCCCGCCTGATGATCCGCAGGGCCGCGTGGATGCTGGACAACGAGATGCATGGCACCACGGTCGCGGCCGCCATGGCGAAACGCGTCGCGACGGATACCGGGTTCGAGGTGGTGAACCAGGCGCTGCAGCTTCACGGCGGCTACGGCTATCTGCGCGAATTCCCGATCCAGCGATATCTGCGTGATCTGCGGGTGCACCAGATCCTCGAGGGGACGAACGAAATCATGCGGGTGATTGTGTCCCGCGACCTGTTGCGACAGTAGGTACGTCCATGACCGATGAACCCGAGGTCCTGCTGGATCGGCGCGGCCGGATCGGCCTGATCACCCTGAACAAGCCCATGGCGCTGAACGCCCTGTCCCTGACGATGGTCCGGGCGATGCAGCCGCAGCTCGAGGCGTGGGCCGCTGACACCGATATCGATGCAGTGGTCATCCAGGGGGCCGGTGAGAAGGCCTTCTGCGCGGGTGGTGACATCCGCGATCTCTATGAAGGACGCGGGACGGATTATGGCCCAACCTACTATGCCGCCGAATATGCCCTGAATGTCGCCATTCACTCCTATTCGAAACCCTATATTGCAATGATGGACGGGGTGACCATGGGCGGCGGTGTCGGGGTCTCCATTCACGGCTCACACCGCATCGTGACGGAACGCACGCTGTTCGCCATGCCCGAAACCGGGATCGGCTTGTTCCCGGATATCGGCGCCAGCTGGTTTCTTCCCTGCTGTCCCGGGCAGATCGGGATGTATCTGGGCCTGACCGGCTACCGCATGCGCGCGGCCGACTGCCTGTATGCGGGGATCGGCGATATCTACATGCCGGCGGATGCGCTGGACGGATTCGTGGCGCAACTCGTGTCCGCCGATGGTATCGACCGCGACGGTGTCGATGCGGTCCTACGGAACTTCACGGCCGATCCGGGCGAGGCTCCGCTCGCGGCCCACCGCAAGGCCATTGACAGGTGTTTCGCCGGCGACAGCATGGAAGACATCCTGGCGCGTCTTGCGGCCGAGGGGACCGACTGGGCGCGCGCGCAAATCGATATTCTTGCCGGGAAATCGCCGACCAGCCTCAAGGTGACCTTCCGGCAACTGCGTCTCGGCCCGACGATCGAACCCTTCGCGGATATCATGCAGATGGAGTTCCGGATTGCCGACAGGTGCTTCCGCGGCCATGATTTGTTCGAAGGCATCCGGGCCGTCGTTATCGACAAGGACGGGTCTCCGAAATGGAATCCGGCATCGCTCGACAATATCAGCACAGCCGATGTCGACGAATATTTCGAACCCGTAGCCGGTGAGCCGAAATTCGGTTGACTGCACCCGGGGCGAACAAGGGAGAAGGAAATGGCGAAGATTGGATTCATCGGACTGGGCAACATGGGCGGACCCATGGTCGCGAACCTGATCGCGGCCGGCCATACGGTGTCGGCGTTCGATATCTCCGTGGACGCTGTTGCACGAGCGGAGGCGAGCGGGGCGAGCGCGGCATCGAACGGCGCGGCTGCGGCGGAGGGCGTGGAGGTCGTGATCACTATGCTGCCGGCGGGCGTGCATGTACGGTCGGTCTATATCGAGGATGATGGCGTACTGGATGTCCTCGAATCCGGTGCGCTGGTGATCGATTGCTCGACGATCGATGTCACCACCGCGCGCGACGTGATCGTGGAAGCCGAAAAGCGCGGCCTGGAGATGATCGATGCGCCGGTCTCGGGCGGCATCGGGGGCGCGCAGGCGGGCACGCTGACCTTCATGTGCGGCGGGACCGAGAGCGCGTTTCAGCGCGCCGAGCCGATCCTGGAGACCATGGGCAAGAATGTCTTCCACGCTGGTGACGCGGGCGCGGGACAGGCCGTGAAGGTCTGCAACAATCTGATGCTCGCGATCCAGATGATCTCGGTGTCCGAAGGCTTCGCGCTGGGCGAAAAGCTCGGTCTCGATACGCAAGCGCTCTTTGACATCGCCTCGACCGCCACCAGCCAGTGCTGGGCCATGACGAGCTATTGCCCGGTGCCCGGACCGGTCCCGACGTCACCGGCCAACAACAACTACCAGGCCGGTTTCACGGTGGCGATGATGTTGAAGGACCTGAAGCTGGCGCAGGAGGCCGCGGCCACCGTCGACGCCAACACGCCACTGGGCACCCAGGCGACGGAGATGTACGACGCCTACGCCGCAGCGGGAAATGAGGATCTGGATTTTTCGGCGATCATCCGGCAGATCACCGGCCGGTGACGCGGGTGCGGAAGGTGGGGTTCTCAGCCGGCCGCGACGCTTCGCTTGCGGCAGCTGCCGCACAGACGGTTGTGCCAGCCTTCGCTTTCGAACTTGTTGCCGCAAACCATGCAGGATCGTTCGCTCGCCGAGTCACCATGGGCACGCACGCGGCCGAACGCCTCGGCGTCGCTCGCAGCGTCGCTGCCTGTCGACTGTACACTCGTGCCTTCAGCTTCTGGACCGGTGTGACTCATCATCTACTCCTTCGTCGCTGGCGCCCCGCTATCGGTCAACGCCACGCATATTCCCCCTTGAACAAGCCCGGATCAGGGCAAGTTTCCACTGTTAATTGCAATGTCCGGTCTGCCAAACGCGAACAATTCGCCTGCCTGACCGTTCTGGTGGCAGGCACATATCGACGTAACTTGTTGATTTCGACGAAAATATGATTTGAGGCTTTGGCGCCAGGAGCCACAATCGCAGCCCCCGTAAGAAAGGTCACAATGGCGGAAAAGTCAATGCGACATTCTCGACAATGCACATAGTGAGACCATCAATGCCGGACAGCCGCAGTTTCGACTATATCGTTGTCGGTGCCGGGAGCGCCGGCTGCGTTCTGGCCAACCGCCTGAGCGCGGATTCGTCCGTCAGGGTCCTGTTGTTGGAGGCCGGCCCGCGGGACAGCCATCCGCTGATCCATATTCCCGTCGGAAATGGCCGGATCATTCCGAAGTCGAAATACAACTGGCAGTACGAGACCGAACCCCAGCCGCATATGGCCGATCGGCGCATTCTCTGGCCGCGCGGCAAAACTCTTGGCGGATCGTCGTCCCTCAACGGCATGATCTATGTGCGCGGGCACGCCCGCGACTATGATGACTGGCGGCAGTTCGGGCTGCCGGGCTGGTCCTATGCCGACGTGCTTCCCTATTTCAAGCGCGCGGAAGGCAATGTCCGCGGCGCCGATGCCTATCACGGAGGCGACGGCCCGCTGACGATCAGCGATTCCGCGCACACCCATCCCCTGTTCGATGCCTTTGTCGCGGCCGGGGCCGAGGCCGGATACCGGGTCAACCCGGATTTCAATGGCCCCGAGCAGGAGGGCTTCGGCCGCTACCAGTTCACGATCCGCAACGCGCGGCGCTGGAGCGCCGCCGCGGCCTATCTTCGTCCCGTGCTGGACCGGCCCAACCTGGTGGTCGAAACCGGCGCGCTGACCCAGCGCGTGGTGTGCGAGGGCACACGCGCCGTGGGGGTCCGTTATGTGCAGGGCGAGCAGGAACTGATGGCGCGGGCGGACCGCGAGGTGCTCCTGTCCGGCGGCGTCATCAACTCGCCGCAGCTGCTCATGCTGTCGGGCATTGGCCCGGCCGACGATCTGCGGGCGCTCGGCCTTGAGGTGCGCGTCGATCAGGCCGATGTCGGCGCCAACCTGCAGGATCATCTGTGTGTCCACACCGTGCACACATCGAAGGTGCGCACCCTGACCGACGAGCTGACACGGATGGAGCGGGGGGCAGTTTCCATCGCGCGCGCCGCGTTGATGCGGTCGGGACCGGCGGCGGCGTTCCCGCTCGAGGGTGGTGCGTTCATCCGGACATCGAAGGATCTGGAGATACCCGATGTGCAGTTCCATTTCAGCGCCGGGAACCTGCTGTCCCTGATACAGCGTCCGTTTGCGAGCCCCTCGGCCGATCACACACGTCCCGACGCCTTCATGTGCCATGTCTGCCAGCTGCGCCCGGAGAGCCGGGGCGAGATTCGGCTGCGCTCGGCGGATCCGCGCGAGGCACCGCTAATACAACCCAACTACCTGTCCGCAGAGCGCGACCGGGCGACCATGCGTGAAGGTTTCAAGGCCATGCGCGATGTGATGCACCAGCCGGCCCTGGCCGCAATGAGCGACGGCGAGATCTGGCCCGAACCCGTGGTTCGGACCGACGCGGAGATCGACGCGTTCATCCGGAATGCGGGCGGTACCGTGTATCACCCGGTCGGGACCTGCCGGATGGGCAGCGATGACAATGCGGTGGTGGATGTCGCGCTTCGGGTTCGCGGTGTGGAAGGTCTGCGTGTGGTCGATGCGTCCGTGATGCCCAACCTGGTCGGCGGGAATACCCATGCCCCCACGGTGATGATCGCGGAGAAGGCCGTCGACATGATCCTCGACAGGGAGCCGCCGAAACCCGAAACCTATGCCTAGGCGGTGGGCAGGACTGCGGGATCAGCCGCCCTCGAGCACGGCGATGGCACTGATCTCCACGAGATAATCGGGATGGGTCATCTTGGTGACCTCCACCATCGTCGAGGCAGGCAGGGGCGGCTCGAAATACTCGCGCCGGACCTTATGGACGGCGTCGAAATGCTCCATGTTCCGGACATAGACATCGACCCGGCAGATATCGGCCATGGTTCCGCCGGCCTCTTCGACCGCCGCCTTCAGGTTTTCGCAGACCTGACGCGTCTGGGCCTCCGGGTCGCCGACACCGGCAACCGAGCCATCCGGGGTGTGGGCGGTCATGCCGGAAATGAAGACCAGCCGGCCGTGCGCCTCGATCGTCGTGGCATGCGAGAAGTGGCCGCTCGGGGCCTTCATGCGCGGTGAGGTGATCTGCTTCTTCGCCATCTGTGTGTCCTCTACTCGAACGGGCGTGGGCTAGTTGCCCTCCGCCGTCTTGGGTGCGGCGTCCGGGTTCCATTGGCCGCGACGCATGCGGGTGATCTGGACACGCTCGAATGTGCCGGCCATGCGCAGGGGCTCGTTCTTCGAGAATTTCTCCGCCGCTGCCCGGTCGGGCACGTTGAGAATCAGCACGCTGCCGATACGGGTCACATCATCATCGGCCAGCATGGCGCCGCCCAGCACCAGGAGGTCCTTGTGCTCCTCGAGATAGGCGAAGTGGGCCGGTTTGTGTTTCTCGCGCAGCGCTGCTGAGTCCGGCCCGTCCTCCTGGTAGATGATATACAGCATGGCGGTTAGCGAACCTGGAAGACGAGCTTGCCCTGGAGGTGCCGGCTTTCACTCACCCGGTGGGTTTCCACTGCGTTTTCCAGGCTGTAGACCGTGACAGGCTGCGTGTGGACCACGCCGGCTTCGTACAGTTTCACGATCCGTTCCATGTACTTCCGGTCTCTACCGACCGCCGGGCGCAGGGATTCCACGTCGTCGCGGGGCGACGGGGGCGCCTGCATGCCCGAGGCAATGGCCGCAAGGCGGCCGCCGGGTTTCAGCACCGAGAAGGATTTCAGGGTCACGTCTCCGCCGACAGTCTCGAACACCGCATCGCAATCGGTGACGATTTCGGTGAAGTCCTGGGCCCCATAGTCGATCACCTCGTCGGCTCCCAGGCCGCGCACATAGTCCATGTTGCGGGCGCTGCAGGTGGTGATCACATGGGCGCCGATATGCTTGGCGAGCTCGATCGCGAAGCTGGCGACGCCGCCGGCGCCACCCTGGATCAGGATCTTCTCACCGGCTTTCAGCTGCAGCGTTTCCTCGACCGAGATGATGGCCGTGAGCCCGGTCAGGGACAGGCAGGCCGCGTCGATATGGGGCATGCTGTCGGGCTTTGATGCGCAAAGCGCCTGGTCCATCGCGATCTTCTCGGCGTAGGTGCCTTCCTGTCCGCGTTCGCAGACGCCGAACACCGGATCGCCGACGGCGAAATTGCCGGCGCCTTCGCCCAGCGTGGCGACGACACCGGAGAAATCCCGGCCCAGAATATAGGGAAAGCTTTCGATCTCGCCGTAGGTACCGCCGGCGCGGACCTTCCAGTCGGCGCCGTTCACCGAGGCGGCATGGATGTCGACGATGACCTCTCCGGCAGCCGGTTCGGGGTCGGGCAGATCGCCGTAGGTCAGGACCTCGGGGCCGCCATGCTGTTCGAAATACGATGCTTTCATCTTTTCCTCGTCCCCGATTTCAGCCCCGACCATCCGGGGTATTCTCGAAGCTAACGGATCGGGCGGGGCCGCGCGAGGGGCATGGCACCATTGTGGACATATGGGTCGCGTCATGAAGCCGCCGTCTGCTAAAAGGCGCAGCCTGACAGACACTGGACTTACGACGACACCGGGGGAACGGGATGAAAATCCTATATTTCGATGATTTCAAGCTTGGCGTGCTTCGTGGCGAAGACGAGGTGGTGGATGTTTCTGCCGAAGTGCAGGACATCCCGCACACCGGACCGCACGACCTGATCAACGGCCTGATCGCACGCTTCGACGACTATCGCGGCCGGCTGGAGACAGCCGTGGCCGACGGCCCGGGCATTCCTCTCAACGATGTGCGCATCCGCCCGCCATTGCCCCGGCCGGGCAACATCGACTGCATGGCGGTCAACTACATGGAAAATGGGACACGCACCGAGCCGGCCCAGATCAACGCTTTCAACAAGGCGGGCAGCACGGTCATCGGTGAAGGCGACACCATGGTGTTGCAGGACATCCCGGCCACGATCTTCGAGGGCGAGGCCGAGCTTGGCCTGGTCATCGGCAAGCGCGCCGAGAACGTTTCCCAGGCGGACGCATGGGATCACATCTTCGGCTATTTCAACTTCATCGACGGATCGGCCCGCGATTTGCCAACCCCGTTCAACGTCTTCTTCGAGGCCAAGAACCGCGCTACATTCGCCCCGCTCGGTCCCTGGCTGGTGACGGCGGACGAATTCGACGACCCCCAGAACCTGGATGTGAAGCTCTGGGTGAACGGCGATTTGATGCAGGACTTCAACACCGACGACATGGCGCACAAGATTCCGCGTTTGGTTGAGTATCTGAGTTCGGTACATCCGCTGGAAGTTGGCGACGTGATCGCGACGGGCACCAACCATCGCGGATTGAACCCGTTCCAGGACGGCGACAAGATCGAGCTGGAAATCGAGGGTTGTGGCCGTCTGACAATCAACGTGCGCGATGACCTGAAGCGGACCTGGGCGCGTGTGACCCGCCTGAAGCATACCGAATCAGGTGCCGAAGGCCGTTTCACGCCGCAGCTGACGGGCAAGTATGCACCCGGCAGCTAAACCCGTCATGACGCAAAGGCGAAGGGGCATGCCCCTTTCCTAATTTCTAGAACAGGTTTTTGGTGTACGAGGAGAAGGCCGGGAACGCGGTCGGCGTATCCTTGATCTGGCTCGCGGTGATCCCGCGTTTCCGCCTCCGATAATGACGATGTTGAAATTCTCGCTCACTCTTTTTCTACTTTGCTCGCGCATAATCCGGCAACGCCGTGTGTGCTACAGCCCCGTAAATTATAGAACGCCAGCGGCGACAATCACGCCGGGCGGGCAGATTTTGCGTTCACGATTCGGTGCGATTTCCCGTCAATTTGCCTACTATGCACACCAAAAGGCGCATCTGGCGACTGAACGCCATGCACGGGGGGACGAATGAGTAAGAAAATCGCGGTTCTGGGAACAGGCGCGAACGGCAGCAGCATTGCGGCGAACTTGACCCAGGCGGGGCTCGACGTGGTTCTGATCGACCAGTGGCCGGCCCATGTCGAGGCGATGCGCACCAATGGCCTCCAGATCGATATGCCGGACCAACAGCTGAACGTGCCCGTCGAGGCGTATCACCTGTGTGACGTCTGCACGATGAACACCACCTTCGACGTTGTGTTCCTGCTGGTGAAGGCCTACGACACGCGCTGGGCGTGCGAGCTCATCAAGCCTTATCTGGCCGAAGACGGGCTACTGGTCGGGATTCAGAACGCCATGACGGTCGACGATATCGTCGACATTGTGGGCCCGTCGCGGACGCTGGGATGCGTCATCGAGCTGTCCTCGGAATGTTTCACGCCGGGGGTTGTGAAGCGGAACACGACGCCGGCCGGCACCTGGTTCGGAATCGGCAGCGTCGATGAATCCACCGCCGGGCGTGAGGAGGAGATTGCCGAGCTGCTCCGGCACGCCGGCAAGGTGTCGATGTCGGACGAGATCATCTCGGCCAAGTGGATGAAGTTGGTGGTCAACGCCATGAGCCTTGGCACCTTCGCGATGCTGGGCCTGGCCTTTGGCGATGCCATGCGGCTGCCGGGCATGCGTGAATTCGCGCTGCAGTGCGGGACCGAGGCGCTCGCAGCCGGGCAATCCCAAGGCTACACCATCCAGCCGATCTTCGGATTGAGCGAGGACGATGTGAAGGACACCAATCGCCTGCTCGAGAAGCTGGTCGACAAGCTGGGCGCGGATGTCGGGCCGGACGCGCGCGATGCGGTCCTGCAGGATCATCTGAAGGGGCGCTACAGCGAGGTGGACCTGATCAACGGCCTGGTCGTCGAGGAGGCCGAAAGCCGCGGCGGCAAGGCCCCGTTCAATGCTGCGGTCACGGAGATCACCCGTCGTATCCAGCTGGGCGAACTCGAGCCCGACCCGTCCAATCTCGATCTTGCCCGTAAACTGATGAAGAACTGAGTGTCCAGCGATGTTGAAACAGAAACCTGTGTATGACGCGATCGTAGTGGGGGCAGGATTTGCCGGCATGTACATGTTGTACCGACTGCGGGAAAGGGGGATGCGGGTCCGGGTCTTCGAGACCGGCACGAGTGTCGGGGGCACCTGGTACTGGAACCGCTATCCCGGCGCCCGGGTCGACACCGAGACCATGTTTTACTCCTATCAGTTCTCCGAAGAGCTGCAGCAGGAATGGAACTGGCCGGAACGTTATCCCGCCCAGCTGGATCTGGCGGCCTATGCGCGTCACGTCGCGGACCGCTTCGAACTGTGGCCGGACATTCAGTTTGAAACCCGGGTCAGCGCGGCGGCCTGGGGCGAGGACCAATGTTTGTGGACCGTACAGACGGAAGACGGTGACGGTGCCCAATCGAGCGTTGCGGCGCGGTACTGCATCATGGCCACCGGCTGTCTGTCGGCGGTGAACTACCCGAAATTTGAAGGACTGTCCGACTTCGCCGGCGAGACCTTTCACACGGCGCACTGGCCGGAGGCGGGCGCGGACTTCACCGGCAAGCGTGTGGCGGTGATCGGTACCGGTTCGTCGGGCGTGCAGTCGATTCCGGTGATGGCCGAGCAGGCTGCGCATCTGCACGTATTTCAGCGGACGGCAAACTACGTCATCCCCGCGCGGAACCGGCCGCTCGAACCGGACGAAGTGGCCGAGATCAAGGCCAACTACCCCGCACTGCGCGCGCAGGCCAAGAAGAGCTTCTCGGGCAACGATTTTCCTGTTGCCGGTCCGTCTGCGCTCGCCGTTTCCGAGGAAGAGCGCAACCGGGAATACGAGGCGCGCTGGACGGCGGGGGGACTGTCCATCATGGCCACCTATGCCGACTTCCAGACCAGTGAAGCTGCCAACGAAACAGCCTCGGAGTTTGTTCGTGGCAAAATTCGCCAAATCGTCGACGATCCCGCGGTGGCGGAACTGCTGGCGCCGAAACAGCTGTTCATGTGCAAGCGCCTGTGTGTCGGCACCGACTATTACGAGACCTACAACCGCGACAATGTCACGCTGGTTGATATCAGCGAGACACCGATCGAGCGAATCACACCCGAGGGAGTCTCGGTCGAGGGCCGGGTCTATGAGGTCGATGTTTTGGTGCTGGCCACGGGGTTTGACGCGGTCACGGGTGCGCTGAAGCGCATCGATATCAGCGGCGTTGACGACATTACCCTTCGCGAGAAATGGGAGGATGGTCCGAAGGCTTATCTCGGACTGGGCATTTCAGGGTTCCCCAACATGTTCACCATCACCGGTCCGGGCAGCCCCTCAGTGTTGACCAACATGATCCCGTCGATCGAACAGCATGTGGAATGGATCACCGGCTGCATCGACCATATGCGCGACAACGGCAAGACTCGCATCGAGGCTGAGCGGGAAGCCGAGGCGGCCTGGGTCCAGCACGTCAACGAGGTCGGGGATCTGTCGCTGCGCGCGAACTGCCAGTCCTGGTACTTCGGCTCGAACATCCCCGGAAAGCCGCGGGTGGTACTGCCCTACAGCGGCGGTTTCCCGGTCTATGCCCGCAAATGCGAGGACGTTGCGGCCAAGGGTTATGAAGGTTTCTCGTTGAACTAGACGGGAGGGCGCAATGGCGCGAATGCGCAAGGTTTGCCAGACATGGGGGACCGGGCTGACCGAGGTCGGCCCGGGGTGCTACGCCTATATCCAGTCTGGCGGCCTGAACGTTTCTAACGCCGGGCTGGTGGTGGGCCCCGATAACTGCCTCGTGATCGATACCCTGTATGTGCGCCCGATGACCGAAGCGTTCCAGCGCGCGATCCCACGTCCCCCGGATCGGCAAGGCCTGACGTACCCTCAGTGCGCGCCGCGGCGCGCCTTGGCGAAGGCGATGAGGCCGACGGTGGCAACCACCGCGACAATTGCGAACGTATTTGACACGCTGCCCATCGCGTCGGCCAGTGCCGATAGGACCGCGGTCCCCAGAATCACACCGGCATAGACCGGCGCGCCGATCCCACCGGCAACGGCGCCGGACTGGTCGGGCGGTGCATGTTCCACGGTTGAGCTGATGAACACCCCGGTCCAGCCGAGCGCGCTGGTCGCGAAAGACACGAAGAAGAAGTAGATGGCCCAGACCGGCCACGCCGGCCCGATCCAGATCATGATGACGGCGCTCGTCAGGTTCATGACCCCCATCAGGATCAGCAGGCCGTCTCCGATGTCCCAGCGGTCGGCGATCATGCCCCAAAAAACACGGCCGATAATGCCGGCGGCCTGGATCGCGGCAAGGACGGCGCCCGCGGCCACCAGGCTAAACTGCGCCTCGACCACCAGGATCGTGACCGCGAAGGTGGATAGGGACAACTGGGTGAAGGCGTAGGAAAACCCGCCGAGGCTGAGCCACCGCAGGGACGGGCTCTGCCGGATCAAGTCCATGGCCGCGAACGCACCGGTGTCGAGGTGGGCATCCGGGTCGCGTTCCGCGTCCCAGCCATTGCGCCAGGGTTGCAGGGCAAACACGAGGATAAGGCAGGCCGCTGCGACGATCAGGGGAGCGGACTGCCAGCCGAAGGCTTCCGTTGCATTGGGTGCCACCAACCCGGCGGCCATGCCGCCGAGCGGCACGCCGGTTTGCTTGAGCGAGAATACCAGGTTGCGCTTGCTCCGCGGCGTCAGCCGTATCAGCAACTGGGTCGCCGAAGGGTTGGTCATGCCGTATCCGAACCCCAGGAACAGCGAGCCCAGGGCCATGACCGGCACCGATGGAATTGCCGCCAGTGCAACGCCGCCGCTGCACAGCACCAGGCTGATCTGGCTGACCCGGGCCGGACCCCAGCGCCGCAACAGAAAGTCGGAAAGGGTCGAGATCGACGAGGCGCCGGTATAGATCAGCGCCACCTGGAAGCCGATGAACTCCACCGGCACCCCGACACCGGCCGAGACGGCGGGCGCGATCGCCGCGATTGTCAGGCTGGAGAATGTCGCAAGCGCCTGCACCAGGGTCATCGCAAACAGGATGAGCCAGAGGCGAGGCGAGCTGGATATATCGTCGGTCATCGGGCGGGTGCCGATCCTCTAACCGGTTGCGCTACTCGGGCACTTGAACCAGGGTCGCCGGCGTCCACATTTCCCGCCGGCGGTTTTGCCGTTCCTCGAAATTCTCCTGGGTTCGATGGACGGCGATAGGCGGGTTCGGGAACTCCTCGCGGAGATCCAGGGCGCTGGCCATCACATTCGCGAAGGCCGCCTCGTCCCCTGATGGCATGAAGGCCCCCACATAAACCCCACAGGTCCGGCAGATCAGGAACTCCGTGCTGCCGAGCCCGAACGTGTACCGGTTCAGCTTTTTGGGATCTTTGGCCAGGAAGGTGACGTGCCCGGCCGGGTCCGAGATCGCTGCCGTCGAGTGTTTGCGGCAGAACGAGCACTGGCACGCGCGCGGCACCATGTCTTTGGGCGACAGGTTCGTCTCGAAGACGATCTCGAGATTCCCGCAATGGCAACGGCCGGTCATTTTGGACAATGATTTCTCCCCGGGCTCTTGGCAGCGCCGAAGGTTGGCGTTTAACCCGGCGGCGGGCAAGCTCGTTTGGCGGCCTCGGCGGTTTCAAACTTGATTGTCCAAATATTAGGCATCAAATTTTAAGTGCCTAAAAAGTGGGCATATTTGGACTCGCCAGTTTTAGATCTGTCTTCGAAATTGATTTTCAAAACAAGAACTTAATACGTCGAGAGGCGTTGGCATAGCGCTTGCTATCTATATTGCGATGCACATCACGAATCTGGAGGTGGAGAATGTTCAAAAGCCTAAAAATCCTTGCGGCGGCGGGTGCGCTCGCGGGCTCGCTGACGATGGCGACGACTGCGCAAGCGGCCGACACGATCAAGGTGGGGATCCTGCACTCTCTGTCGGGAACTATGGCCATCAGCGAGACCGCGCTGAAGGATGTTATGCTGTTCCTGATCGATGAGCAGAACAAGAAGGGCGGCTTGCTGGGCAAGCAGATCGAACCGGTGGTCGTCGATCCGGCCTCCGACTGGCCCCTGTTCGCCGAGAAGGCGCGCGAGCTGATTGAGCAGCACAAGGTCGATGTGGTGTTCGGCAACTGGACCTCGGTGTCGCGCAAATCCGTGCTCCCGGTCTTCGAAGAGCTCAACGGAATGCTCTTCTATCCGGTCCAGTACGAGGGTGAAGAATCCTCGCGCAACATCTTCTATACGGGCGCCGCGCCGAACCAGCAGGCGATCCCGGCTGTCGAATACCTGATGAGTGAGGATGGCGGCGAGGCCAAGCGTTGGGTGCTTGCGGGGACCGACTATGTCTATCCGCGCACGACCAACAAGATCCTCGAGGCGTTCCTCAAGGCCAAGGGCGTTCCGGCCAGTGACATCATGATCAACTACACGCCGTTTGGGCATTCCGACTGGCAGACGATCGTCTCCGACATCAAGAAGTTCGCGGCTGCGGGTAAGAAGACCGCGGTAGTCTCCACCATCAACGGCGATGCGAACGTCCCGTTCTACAAGGAGCTCGCCAACCAGGGCATCAAGGCCGAGGACATCCCGGTCGTGGCCTTCTCGGTCGGTGAGGAAGAGCTTGCCGGTATCGACACCGGCCCGCTCGTCGGCCATCTGGCAGCGTGGAACTACTTCATGAGCGTCGACGATGACACCAATTCCGACGTGATCTCCAAGTGGCACGCGTTCATTGGCGACGACGCCCGTGTGTTCAACGATCCGATGGAGGCGCACTACATTGGTTTCAACATGTGGGTGCAGGCGGTCGAGCAGGCCGGCACGACCAACATCGATGCCGTCCGCCAGGCCATGTACGGCCAGGAGGTTAAGAACCTGACCGGCGGCACCGCGGTGATGAACGTCAATCATCACCTCTCCAAGCCGGTTCTCATCGGCGAGATCCAGGACGACGGCCAGTTCGCCACCGTCTGGGAAACCGATGGTGTGGTTGTCGGCGATGCGTGGAGCGACTTCATCCCCGAAAGCGCGAAACTCACGGCCGACTGGACCTACCCCTGGGTCTGCGGCAACTGCGAGAAGCCCAAGCACCTGACCAACTAGTCTCCGTACCGACCCTGCGGTTTCGGCCGCCTCGGATTTTCCGGGGCGCCCGGACCGTCACCGACAAACAAAAAATAATAACTCACAAATCGGGATGGTAATTCATGGCTTCAAGCCGAACACGGGGCGCCCTGCGCCCTGATTGTCGGGCCGTTCTCGTCGGCCTCGGACTGCTGATGACAGCGCTGCTGCTGGCACTCGCGCCGGCGCATGCCCAGAGCCTGGACGACACCTTCGCGGCTGCCGTCCAGGCGCTCGATACGCGAAAATTCTCAGGCAAGGCCGAGGCCGTGGAGGCCCTCGGGGCGCTCGACGATGACCGGGCGATTAGCGTCCTGGAAGCCTTCGCCGACGGCCGGCTGTATCGCCGCAAGGCCGACAAGCTGGTCTTCATCGGCACGCGCGATGACAAGACCTACATTCTGACCAATCCCGTCGACGGCACTGAGATCGGCACTGTTGCCAGCCGCGCCGTCAAGAGGATCGTCGCCAACAACAAGCTGCGCGGCCAGATCCGTGGCGTGCTCGGCCAGCTTGCGCTGTTCAGCGCCGATCCCGACACCCGGCGCGCGGCGGCCGAGAATGTGATCGCCAGCCCGAGCGACGATTCCCTGCCGCTGCTCAAGCGCGCACGCGACCGCGAGACCGATGCGGGTGTCCGCGCGACGCTTGAGACCGGGATCGCAATGCTCGAGCTTGCGTCGGATGACCGTGACCTGCGTCTCGCCGCTGTGGCGGCGCTGGCCGATCGTTCTGATCCGGCCATCAAGTCGGCGCTCGAGCAGCGCCTGCTCGCCAACGACGAGGGCGGTTTCGTCGAGCCCGACGCCGAGATCCGCGCGACCGTCCAGGCCGCGGTCGAGGATATCGAGGACCGGCTAGCCCTGTTCGGGCTGGCGGAGAACCTGATCTTCGGTTTGAGCCTCGGCTCGGTCTTGCTGCTCGCCGCCATTGGCCTCGCCATCACCTTCGGCGTCATGGGCGTGATCAACATGGCCCATGGCGAGATGATCATGCTTGGCGCCTACACGACCTTCCTCGTGCAGGAAATCTTCCGCTCGTCCCTGCCGCCCGAGGTGTTTGGCTGGTACGTCGCGGCGGCGATTCCAGCCGCGTTTCTCGTTGCCGCCGGTTTCGGCGTGCTGATCGAGCGCGGCTGCATCCGCTTCCTGTACGGCCGCCCGCTCGAGACCCTGCTTGCGACCTGGGGCGTCAGCCTGATCCTGCAGCAGCTGGTCCGTTCGCTGTTCGGCGCCAACAACCGCGAGGTGGCCAATCCCGACTGGATCTCCGGCGCGGTCTCGCTCGGTGGCGGCGTGTCGATCACGCTCAACCGGGTCTACATCATCATCTTCTCCCTGGTGGTCGTGGTGGCGCTCGCTGCCTTCATCCGCCACAGCCGGTTCGGCCTGCAGATGCGCGCCGTCACCCAGAACCGCGGCATGGCCTCGGCCATGGGCATTCGCACGGGGCGGGTCGATGCGCTCACCTTCGCGCTCGGCTCCGGCATCGCGGGTGTCGCCGGTGTGGCGCTCAGCCAGATCTCGAACGTCAGCCCGAACCTCGGCCAGAATTTCATCGTCGACAGTTTCATGGTCGTGGTGTTTGGCGGTGTCGGCAGCCTTTGGGGCACGATTGTCGGCGCCTTCAGCCTCGGGATCGTGAACAAGTTCCTCGAGCCCGTCTCCGGCGCGATTCTCGGCAAGGTGGTTGTGCTGGTGATCATCATCCTGTTCATCCAGAAGCGGCCGCGCGGCCTGTTCGCCCTCAAGGGGCGGGCGGCCGAGGCCTAGGGGGCGGCGATGGGACCGATCTCGACCCGCCTGCTCGCGCTTGAAAGCCGGCGCGGCTGGGCCACCGTGATGGTGTTCGCCGTGCTCGCGCTCGTCGTCGTGCCGGTGCTGAACCTGGCCGTGCCGCCGGGCTCGGCTTTCCACCTCCCGACTTTCTGGGTGGCGACGCTCGGCAAGTATCTTGCCTTTGCGATCCTCGCCCTGTCCTTCGACTTGATCTGGGGCTATGCTGGCATCCTGAGCCTGGGCCACGGCGCCTTCTTCGGGCTCGGCGGCTATGCCATGGGCATGTACATGATGCGCCAGATTGGCGAGCGTGGTGTCTACGGCAATCCGGAACTACCCGACTTCATGGTGTTCCTCAACTGGGACACGCTGCCCTGGTACTGGTTCGGCTTCGACCAGTTCTGGTTCGCCGCCCTGATGGTGCTGGCCGTGCCCGGCCTTCTGGCCTTCGTCTTCGGCTGGTTCGCCTTCCGTTCGCGAATCACGGGCGTCTACTTCTCGATCATCAGCCAGGCCATGGTCTTTGCCTTCATGCTGGCCTTCTTCCGCAACGAGATGGGCTTCGGCGGCAACAACGGCCTGACCGACTTCAAGGATATCCTCGGTTTTGACCTGTCGCGCGACACCACCAAGGTCGGCCTCTATATCGCGACGGCGGCGAGCCTGCTGCTGGTTTACTTCGTCTGCCGGGCGGTCGTGACCTCGAAGATGGGACGCCTGTTGATCGCCGTGCGCGATGCCGAGAGCCGGGTACGTTTCCTGGGTTACTCGGTCACCAACGCCAAGCTGTTCGTCTTCACCCTGTCTGCGATGCTCGCGGGCCTCGCCGGAGCGCTCTACGTGCCCCAGGTGGGCATCATTAACCCGGGGGAGTTCGCGCCTGCCAAGTCGATCGAGATCGCGATCTGGGTCGCGGTCGGCGGCAGAGGCACCCTGTTCGGGGCGATCCTTGGTGCCTTCGCGGTCAACGGCGCGCGCACATACTTCACCGGGGCGGCGCCGGAGATCTGGCTATTCTTCCTGGGCGCACTGTTCATTCTCGTCACCCTGGCCATGCCCAGGGGGATCGTCGGGGTCTACCAGTCGATCCGATCGGGCCAGTTCAAGGATGCGATCGGTCGGAGGTTGCAACGTGTCGATGCCTGATCTCGATCCCCGCCACGACGCACCGGGCGCCGGGGTGACGGAATCGATCCTCTATCTCGAGGGCGTGTCCGTCAGCTTCGACGGCTTCAAGGCGTTGAACAGCCTCAACCTGATCATTCGCCGGGGCGAAATGCGCGCGATCATTGGTCCCAACGGCGCCGGCAAGACGACCATGATGGATGTGGTCACCGGCAGGACCCGGCCCGACACCGGCCGCGTCCTGTTCGCTGCCGACACCAATCTGACCCATCTGGACGAGACCGCGATCGCCAATCTCGGCATCGGGCGCAAGTTCCAGAAGCCGACCGTCTTCGAAAGCCTGACGGTCTTCGAGAACATCTATCTCGCGCTCAAGACGAACCGCAGCGTGACCGAAACCCTGTTCGCACGCATCCGCGGCGAACAGCGCGACCGTATCGACCAGACTCTTGAGACGACCCGGCTTGGCGCACGGCGCGAGGATCTGGCGGGCGATCTCAGCCATGGTCAGAAACAGTGGCTGGAGATCGGCATGCTGCTGGCCCAGGAACCGGAATTGATGCTGCTCGACGAGCCGGTCGCAGGGATGAGCGATGCCGAGACCGAGCAGACGGTGGCGCTCCTGATGGAGATCGCGAAGGACCATTCGCTGGTGGTCGTCGAGCACGACATGGAATTCGTGCGGAACCTCGAATGCAT
>MDTE01010893.1_pt1 | contig 19772 bp, 12 predicted proteins | sample 811231 | NCBI WGS metagenome assembly MDTE01 (sample SAMN05326651, study PRJNA326480) | marine metagenome | isolation source: seawater | place: Indian Ocean: Red Sea | collected 2010 | reverse complement strand
GATGGTCAGCATGGTGGTGCCATGAATCGAGTGAGCGGGTGCAGCTTCTTTGAAGCTCTTCGACCGATGTCGAGCCTCGGGTCAACCCGAAGTATACCGCATTCGCCAAACCGGTGGGAATGGAGGAGACCGCAGCTGAAGTGGTGACACTTCAGGGGACAACCAGCGATGGCCCATCTGTGACCAGATTGGCTATGTGCGGCGCCGCACGTCCCGAGGAATCAGCCGCTCTTGTTGATCAACTTCGCCAGACGGCTCTTGGTGCGAGCGGCCTTGTTGGCGTGGATCAGGTTCTTGGCGGCGGCCTGGTCAATTCTCTTGGTGGCCGAGACGAGCAGTCCCTGGGCGCCTTCTAGATCCCCGCTCGCCACGGCCTCACGCACCTTGCGGATCGAGGTTCTCAGGGCGGAACGCTGTCCGCGGTTGCGGGCGCGTCGCTTGAGACTCTGGCGGTGGGACTTCTTGGCGCTGATCGAATTGGGCATGGAGAATGCCTCGGGGAGCTGTGTCTTTGGGGCCTCAAGTGAGTCCCCCAGTGTAGGGGGTGGGAGTGAGTGTTTCCAGCCTTCGGGGCCTGAAGGCTGGCTGACGAAAACCGGGCCCGGCTTTCCAGGGAAAAACCGGGCCCGGTGGGGAGTCGATCCAGGAGTGATCCGCACGTGTGGGTTGGCTAGAGTTCGCCGTTGCGTACGGTGACCTGGCCGAACCTCTGTCCATCGGAAGACAGCAACTGGGCCCAGGTGATCCAGTTGATCTCCTGGTTGATCGAGCGGACATTTCCACCACAGAAGGCCACATTGATCACGTCGCCATGATTCGACGAGGCCCGTGGGGCGGCCTTCTGGGCTGCCAGCAGATTGTTGTTGATCTGCGACGCCCCGATTGCGTTGTTTCCAGTCAAGGCTGAATTGAGAAACAGGGTATTGGCCGGGGTCGTGCTGCCCCCACCAGGGGCATTGGTGGTTGTTGTACCCGGCAAGCACATGATCCCGAACTGCATGTGGTTCAGATTCACATAGACTGTGGCGCCATTCCACCCCGTGGCAGTCGCGGGGGCGTCCAGGTTCCATGCCGACTGCCAGTCGTCCGCCTGGATGTTCTCGGAGAACATGACGGTGGTACCCTGGCCGTCACCGTTGCTGATGAAGTCCAACGACATGTTGAAGGTGTCACCTGTGTCGGTTCTCCAGAACACGCCGGTGGCGTGTGCAAACCTGGCATCCTTGACGTCAATGACCGAGTCGCCATTCCAATCGATCGCAAAGGCATCGTGGATCGTGGTTCCGCCCCAGCCGGTGGCGGTCATGTAACCGGAGTTGGCGACGTAGGAGAGGCCGCCGTTGAGCTTGTAATTGTTGTCGTCAACCACGCAGGCGAAGATATCCAGTGGCGGAGGCGGAAAAGTGGGATGAACGGGGTTCTGGCTGATCTTGCCCTCTTCGTAATCTCGCATCACAGCTGCCTGATCAAGAAACGGCAGAAGCTCGGAAGCCCAGTTGCGGTAGGGGTGATTGGCAAGAACGGCGTTGTACTTGACGAGTGCCGGCAGGCGTCCGTTGTTTTGGCCGGCGTAACTAATCGCGGCAGCGGAGACGTTCTTGAGCTTGTTGGAGCACTCGACTCGACGTGCGGCGGCCCGGGCCCGCAGGATGGCGGGGCTGATCAGGGCGGCCAGCACGGCGATGATCGAGATCACCACCAGCAGTTCGATGAGGGTGAATCCGCGTCGCCCGGCGGCAGTACGCGGAACGCGTCTTTTGTCGTGTCGTGTCCTGATCATCTGAAAAAGACTCCTGGTCTGGTTGCTCGCGAGAGGGCTCCCACCAACCAGTCTAGTTCGGTGAGAGATCCCGGCAAGAAAGCGTATAGGGAAGGTCAGATAAAAGCTGTGAAGAACAGAAAGGGCCCGCCTGTTCTGACGCCTGGGTCGGCGTCTAGGTCAGACTCAAGGCTTGCCTCCTTTCTCCAGTATGTACAAGCGGTACCACCGGGTGGAACCGAGAATTTGAATGTGTGTCTATGATGTGAAGAGGGGCTCGGCCAGTTGGCCGTCCTGTGGCTATTCGATCACCTGTTGGAAGAGGATCATGGGACCGGAATCGAGTTCCCGGACGCTGTTGCCGGTTCCAATGCCCGACGTTCCGGCATGGTTGCCCTGGCCGACGGTGTAGGTGCCATTGCTGGGGATGTGGTTGCCCTGCAGCAGTTCCAGGGCCCGCGAGCGGTCGATCACGTAGAAGGACCGTTGCGAGTCCGCGCTTTCCAGCTTGGCACCGATCCGGACGTGGCCCTGGGCCGCGTCCTGGTGACACTCGAACCAGTCCACCTTCATGAAGACGAAAAAGACGTTGCTGCGAGTGGTTGTATTGCCGAGGATTTTGGCCAGGATCCGGTGCCGGGTGTGATGATGGACTGATTGGTTGTTGTGCTGGCTCTGGGTGCCCAGTTGGAACAGCCGCCTGCGGACGTAGCCCGAGGTGGTGTTGCCATCGAGGGGAATCGATCTCAACAGGGTTCGCTCAATGCCTCCGACGCCAAACCGAGTCAGTCCCAGTGACCGGAATGGGCGTCCGTGGGCCATTCCCGGCAGGAAGAGCTCGCTGACCGGGTCGTACCCGTCGCGGCTGACGATCAGCTGGCTCCACCAGTCCCGGGACGTCTCGCCGGTTGCATCCGGCAGGTGCGAGTTGGGGAGTGTCGGTTGCACGGTGCAGACATCGGACCGGTCGATCAGCCCTCCGAGCGTTTCAGGATGCCTCATCGTGTTGATGTTGATGCGTCCGGGAACCCGGTACTTGCGTGATGGCGGCAGCGTGGCGTTGGGGAACCGGTCGGTTCGCGTGGGTACCTCGACAAAATTCAACAGCCGCGTCCACCGGTTGTCGAACCGGGGGTCGGCAGACGTGGCGTTCGGGAAGTCGGGTCTCAGGAACTTGAACTGTCCGGCCGAGTAGGTGCCGGGGGTGTCGAGGAGTGAGGTCGTGTCGTGAGGTGCGTAGACGGGGATGTCGAACAGGTCGACCAGCGACGTGAACGGACGGTCGAAGTGCGGTTGCCAGCGGTCAAACGTGGTGGGGCTGTTCGAATTGTCGGCTCCGACGGAGTTGAGGACGAGGTTGGCCCGGGCGATTGTCCGCCACGGCTCCGCTCCGATCGTCCCGGTCGGGTTGGGCATGTAGGCCTCACCCGAGCGGTGGAACGGTTGAGGTCGCTGCCGGCTACGGAGTTCCCACAATTGCTTGCGGATGTTGTGAGTTTCGGTCGCCGTCGCGTCGTTGTCCTTCTTTTCAATGTCAAACGCCATCTGCGCCGCGGTCCTGGTGTAGACCATGCGATCAATCTCGATCCACGGATTATCCAGATCGTAGGCAGCCACCTGTCCGGGTCCGGCCGTGATGGGATCGAACGTCGCGCGATCCGGGTGCATGCGACGCTGCAGGATCACCTGCACACTGAGGCCACCGGTGGTGAAATGGCTGCCCGTGAGCAGGGATCCCACGGTCGGAGTGAGGTCGGTGCCGTTGCCATTGGAGATCCGGAACGGACTCATGGTGGCTGTCGGTGCGGCGTCGCGGCAAAGGTCAATCACGTCGGCGGGTACGAGCGTCCTGGGAAAGACCTGCAGGAAATTGGGGTTCGTGGTGACACCCGGGGCGTAGTCAGGATCAACACTCAGCACGCTGTAGTTGTTGTTTTGCGAGAGCGCGTCGTCGGCACAGCTGATCACAGACAGCGCCGTGGCCGCTTCGATTTGCTTCGGGCTGCGAAATGTCACCCGACGGATGTCGCCGGGAGCAGGCGAGCTCCCGGTCGGACGGATTTCGATGCGATAGGCACCATCGGCCATCGAAACATCAAACGGCGAGATGTTGCGGAGTTCGATGCCTGCAAACGTCCGTGGCAGGGTGTCATCGTGAGCGGTGGCCGGATGATTGTAGGCCACGTTGCCCGCATCCGGGTCGGTGACCTGCGTGGTGCGGGCTGCGATGAACTCGCTGATCGTCAGCTGCTGCGCTTCGACACCGTGGACCACCCCGCGTTCGACACTGTCCAGAGGGTGGTCCGCGTCATAACCGGAGGCACCAGATGTGATGGGCGTGAATCCCTCGTCGGTCCAGGCATTGTCGTCGACGTTCCAACCGGCTCGGAGCATCATACCGCTGGCGTTGACGGTGGGACCGAGATTCTTGTCGTACTCGAACCGGGTCACCACGTTGTCGCTGTCCATCGCGTCGACGAAGTTGACGGCAAACTGGGCCATCTCGCGGAGCTGCTCGGTGGTGTAGAGCAGGTCGGCGTTGTCGCCGGGCGTGAGCGTGTCGTCGTGATCGTTGGTTGTGGTGTAGTCGTGCAAGTCGCTTCCGCCACACAGCGTGTAGAGGAGTACGTAGATGTCGCGCGCCATCCGCTGTCGGTCATATCGGGCCCAGAATTCCTGTTGGGTCAGGTTGGTTGGTGGGTAGGCCGGCAGGTTGGTGCGGGTCCAGTTGATCGGCACAATGTTGGTGCCCGGATTGACGGGATGCTCGGTCAGCGGCCGGTACTGGACCGTACCATTGCGTTTCTCAAGCAGGTGGTTGGAGGACAGCTGACGTTGCAGCTGCCGTGAGTCGGTCGGCGTTGACGGAGCCCGGTTGGCGACGAGTTCGAGCAGCTCACGCGTGACCACCCGGAAGGGATCCTCGGTTGTTCCGATCGCGCTGCCGGTGAATCTTGGTGGAAAGCTGAAGGTGCTGCCGCCGTTGGACCAGAATTCCCAGCGGCGACGGGCGTCGGTGGCCGTGATGACCCCGGGGAATGTCTTCACGTAATCACGCGTGTCCCAACTGTCGACGGTGAATCGCCGCCGGATCTTCTCGGATCGCGTGTTCGTGCGGAAGTTGTAGGAGCCGAGCCGCGCGAGACGTGACTCGAAGCCCGATGCATCCAAGTCAGAGCGGCTGGCGTGGAGGAAGTAGTTCTCCTTGGAGTCGAAGAGCCGGTCGGTGGAGGGACGATGACGTTCATCGACAATACTCTCGGACTGTTCATCAATCAGTCCGGTGGTGATCGATTGTTGCATCAGGCCGCCTGAGAGAGCCTGTCCCCAGCGGACGGTTGTGCCGCCGGTCATCGGCACCTGCTGGGCCTGGTAGCCGGTGTACTGGAGGAACTTGGTGCGGTTGAGCGTCAAGCACTGGGGCTGAAACAGTGACCCGACCTTGACCGTGCTGGTGCCGGTACCACGGAAGTCGAGCGGGTGGCCATATGATCGCGCGGCGGCCAAGCGGTTGATGTCGAATGGTGGCGCCAGCTCGCCTTCATCGCTGTTGAAATTGTCGTCGATGCCGCGGCCGCCCGGCTGGGGATAGTCAGTCAACGTCGTCGAGTTCCCCGCAATGGCAGCGGCCAACTGTGCGACTTCGCCGTGCCGCCCATCGATGTAGGCCAACAGGGATCCACTGCCCGGTTCTCGGACCGGCCGCCCCTTCAGCAGAAACCACCACTCCATGTTGGCGCTTTCTATCCAGTCAGAGGGAACATGGCCAAAGAACGACCGCTGATCCTGAAAAACCTCGGCCGTGGTTCTCGACCCGGTCGGAAAATCACTGGCGTGGGCTCCGGCGTCCAAGCCCCACAGCGGATTGACCTCTGAGGGGGACATGCCGAGGTTGGATTTCGAAATGAACTGGCCACCACCGAAGACCCCACCTCCGAGATTGACGGGGCCGGAGGTGTTGCCGGCGGTGTTGAGATTCATCAGGCCGTCGGCGTCATAGATAGTCAGGGCAAATAGCGGGATGGCCTTCTTGCCATTGCCCAGCGACTGGATGGGGAAGTCGAGGTCGAGCCAGACGGCCTCCCTAACCCCATCGCCATCGGCATCGGCGTCGAATTCGTAGCGGGCCTGGAAGGTGCTGTATCGTCGCCACAATGGGGCACCACCACCGCTGGAAGTCGTGGAGCCGATATTGACCGCACCAAACGTCGGCCTGCTGTTGCCCGACGTACCGGCGGTCTCGCAGCGGAAGTACCAGCGATCGATCGTGCTGTTGCCCGGGACGATCGTGTCCTCACCCGGGTCAAACACGTTGTTGCCGTTGGCATCCTCGCTGAAGATGATCCACTGTCCGGAACGGTAATAGGTGTTCTGCTGCCACGCACCGAGCGTCCAGACGCCATGGTGTGCCTCGGTGTCGAGGAAACCATTGTCATTGCGATCTTCGCCGGCATCGAGTTGTCCATTCCCGTTGGTATCCTCGGTGTGTCCGAACGGAAAAGGGCCGCTGAGCCCCAAGCGGTTGGCTTCGGCCTTGGTCACCACATATCTCAATCCGTTGGGATCGAGAGCACTGACACGCAGGTTTCCGTTGGGTCCATAGTCCTTGTGCATCGGGTGTGGCCGGAGGACTCGCTTCGCGGTGCCCGAGCGGGTTTCCCAGTCGAGCACGGGGACAGCCTTGGTGGCCCCGCTGGTGATGCTGCGGATGTATTGCGGCCTGGCGAAACTGGGAATGACCACGTGGACCGGTCGCCCGTAGGGATCCAGCGCGAAACTGTTGAAGGCCAGGAAGGCGTTGTTGAGATCGGGAGCGGTGTAATCGATGTCGGGATCGGGACGGGTGGGCATCGAGCCGTTGTTGGCCGATGGCGAGTCGTTGATCTCGATCAGCGTCTGGGACGAGTCCGGTGTCCCGTTGTAGTCCTGGTCGATGACCGGATAACCGGTCTGTTGTCCTCCGATCGTGTACCCGATGACATTCACGCCCCGACCAGAATGCGGCTGAATGTCTCGCCCGAAGAGATTGGCCAACAGCGTGTGTCGCCCTCCGGACAGTGCGCTGTTGCGCTCGGTCGTGCGTGCCCCTGCCAGGACGCGGTCCAGCGAAAACCGGGTCAGGACTCGCGTCGAAGGTTTCGGCCTCGCTTGGAATTCGCGTTCGGCCGCGGCCGAGTAGTTCTCGGCGCTGGTCCGCTCGGACCCGGCTAAGGTGACAAAGGCGAGACCAAGCACCGACAGCAGCGCCAGCAGAGCCAGTACGACGACCAGCGTCGAGCCCTGGCGCTTGCCGCGTGGCCGCCGGGTGTCGCGTGAGGTGGTCCGACGCGAGGTGTGCAAGGTCTTGTTCATGGCTGCGGTTGTCTCCCCGGGGACGTGTCAGGTCGCCGGGGTCTCCAATTGACGGAGGCCCTTCCGCCGGGTGGGGTGTCAGTGTGTCAGTCGATGAGAGAAATCACCTGGGTCATCTGTCGCATGAGTTCGCTGTTGGAATCGCGGTAGCGGATCGTGAGTTGAATGGCCTTCAGCGGGAGCCAGTTGTCGACCGCCACCCATGTGACGCTGTCGAGTTGGCCATTGCCGTTGGTGTCCTCTCCCATGTTGAGCACGCCGTCCCGGTTGAGATCCTCGGTCTCGACCACCCGCGTTCCAGCGTGGCTGGGCCAGGCTGGTGGGAGCGGCCTGGAGGATCCATTGCCGGTGATCTGCTGGCAGTAAAACACGACCGGTCCATTGTTTTCGGCTTCGGGAAACACGTGGTCTCCGACGCTGTACTGGGTGGCCGAGGCCCACGGACCACGGCGTCTCGCCACGGCGACCCGGTGCGTGTAGTAGGTCGGACGATACGGAGGCGCACTCGTGATGGTGGGGTGCCAGGTGTCAAAGACTCGGTTTCCGGCGGGACCGCCGGGGCCGTAGGTCGTGTTGAGCCGACCGGCCAGGCGGAAGTCGCCGGTCGTACGGGTGTGACCGAGATCGACGAACAGGCTGAGAGGTTCGTCCCACACCTTGACATCAAACGAGTGCACATTGGTCATCAGGATGTCCTCAGACCGCCGGGGCCCGCCGCGATACTGGTTGACCACGCCGTCCTCGCCGACGGTCAGCGGATTGTTCGAGACGTTCTGGGTCTTCATCGGGTTGCCGTCGTTGATGGCATTGCCACCCGAGTCGACCGATGCAGCCTGGGGGTAACGGAAGAAGTAGTTTGACGACTCCTCATGAGTGAAACGTCCGAGGAAGAATGGACCGTTGTCTGCGGTGGTTGCCAGCAGACCGTCGGGGCCGGGCCCCGGGGCAAATTCCCGGGGCAGCCCCGTGGCGTGGTCGTGTCCGAACCGGGTCGAGGGGATACCCAACGGGTAGCTGCTGGCACGGGTGGTGTTAAGCAGCGAGTTGTCGTTGTGGAGCTTGGCGCCGGTCGAGGTGTACTGCGCCGAGAAGTCGAAATCTTTCCAGAACGGCCCCTTGTCGTCGCGCGTATTGGCAATCCCATCGCCGCCGGTGTGGAAAACGTTGGCGTTGCTCGGCAAGTAGGGCGTCGGGTGGTTGGAGTCGAACCATTCGCTGCTGTTCGAGTCGTCAAAGGGCTGAGCCCGCCGTCCGGTGGGCTGGTACAGCAAAAGGACCCGGCGGTAGAGTTTGCCGTTTCGGAGGAAATAGCAGACCTCGGCAGCGGAGGAGCTGTTGAGCGTCTCCTGCCGATTGCGATTGTCCTGGTTGATGGGCCAGTCGTCGACCAGGCCGTAATAGGGAGTCGGATCGGAGTCGGATTTCAGAATCGTGCTCCGGATCGTCAGTTGCAGGACGTCGTCGGAGTCGTCGTGAGGGTTGTTGTCCGAGATGTAGATGTAACCCTGGCGTTCACCGATTCTCTGGTCGCGTCCGTAACCGGTCTCGTTCTGCGCGAATGGCACGACGTGGCGGAATGTGCGCTTGCCAAGATCCGCAGCGATGATCGTTTGCATGATCCTCGCACGCTGGTCGTTTCTCGCCTGTCCGCGGACACGGTGATGCAACCCCGAGGCGATCTCGAACACCTCGGCGAACATCATCATCATGATGAGCACGAGTGTCACGGCGACGAGCATCTCGACAAGCGTGAAGCCGTCGGGGCTCGCAGCGCGGTAGGGACGGTCGTGTCGTGGCTGTTGTGCCATCACTTGGTCCCCAGGGGATAAACGGCCACGATGCCCGCGGGAGCCATGGCCATGAAACCGGTGCCGACGACCTCGCGATCGAGTCGCAGGTTGGCTGAGCCGTCAGTCCGCGACATCACCTCGATGATCCGGTACCACTGCCCGTTGGTCGGATCAAACACCCAGCTGCCCCGGGCGACGTTGTCGGGCTCGTACGGGGATGTGTCGATACTGCCGTTGCCGTCGACGTCGACGCCGTCGACGCTTTCATCCCAGACGAGGTGGATGGTGGACGCGTCATCGCTGCCGGGCCAACCGATTTCCGAGGCGTCGTCGGTGGTGTTGTTGCCGTCGTCGTCGACACCGGCGACGCCGGGCTGCCGATCAGCACCCCGCCCAAACGTGCCAATGTAGGTGGCTTCATTGGAGACCGCCGTCGGGCGATTGAAGAAGACGACCGCATCCACGCTGGCCGGCGCGGCTCCCGAGCTGAAGGCGGGCTTGCGAATGGTGAGCATCCACGAATACTTGGCGTTCCAGATTTCTGCTCGCACCTCGGTCACCTTGGCGGTTGTCGGCACCGGTTCTCCGGCCGCCCAATAGATCCGCCGCGTGGTCACATCGACGCTGGAGACGGTTCGGACATAGCTTTGCTGCCCTGCAAGATCGACCAGGAAGATTCGACACGGGATGGTCGGGTTGCTTCCGAGGGCCACCTGCAGGTCGATCAGGTTGAACGAGTCTCCGACCTGGACCCAGTTGTTCTGAAGGGCTTCGGGGGCCCCGCGATTGAGACCGTCGTTGTCCTCCCAGTTATCGGGAAGCATGACCAGGTTGACCGCCTGGGCTTCAGTCATGCAGCCACCGTGGAACCGTTGCAGCGGCCCAAACATGCCAGGCTGAGGGCCGCCAACACGGTGGAAGCCGTATGGATCGACGGTGTAGATCTTGTTGTTGTGCTCGAGCGTATCGTTGTCGACGTCGGGGTCGTGCACCAGGTAGGGCAGCACGTCGACCATCGCGTCACAGTTGTTCCGCAGCATCGTCGCCCGGGTCAATTTGCTGGCGCGAACGGCATTGATCATGCCGACGGGAAACAGCGTGGCGAGGCTGAGGACGCCGATCGAAAGGATCAGCATTGACATCAGGACCTCGGCCATCGTCGCACCGCGGGAGTCTCCCGGATGCCGTTGAGCGTGTGAGCGGGAAGGCTTCATTCGGACACCTCCCCCACCTCGGCGTAATAGAAAAGGTTCCGAGGTCCGGCGGCGTCTATGGTGCCGTTGGAATCGATGTCGACCCCGATCGCCACCTCACCGGGAAACAGCTCGCTGGTGGTCACGTTACCGGTCCGCGTGAACAGGCTGACCACGCGGCGGTCTCCCTCGTTCGAGGTCGACCAGGGCGTGCGGTGATTGGTAATGTCGACTTGGTCGTTGAGCAGGAAGTGGATGACGCCGGCTGAGGCCGTGGAACCGACGACCGATCCCCGAGGGGAGAACATGATGTCGCGGTAGCGAAATCCATTGCTGAGCCACAGCGTGCTGGGGAGACGGGAGTAGACGAGGTCTATCAGCACACCGGGGGGCAGCTCGAGCGGTCGCGCGTTGGGCAGCACGCGGGGCATCAGGGTCATCTCGTAGTCGCCCTCGTCAAATCTCGCGGCGATCGGACGGGTCGGGGCCGCCAAGTACGGTTCGTCGGTCGGACGCGGGTCCGCCAGGGGCGGACTGATTCTCAACCACTCGTCGCTGACGGTCAGGGTGGCTGTCGACAGGATCGTGTACCAACGCCCGCCGAGCTTGATCCTGGCGCCGTCGACCAAAGGGCCGAGGTCCAGCAGACCGTTTCCATTGCGATCCTCGCCACCGTCGAGCATGCCGTTCCTGTTGAGGTCCTCACCGAACCGGAGTACGAACCACTCGGTGAATTCGCCTCGCAACAGGTCCGGTTGCCCGTTGTTGGCCGGGTTGCGATGAACCGTCACCAGGCCTTGGCTCCAGTTCCGGCTGGCGCCGATGTAGACCATGCTGCGGACCACCGGGAGATTCAGGTCAAGCGAGCCATTGCCATTGAGATCCTCACCGGCATCGAGCGAGCCGTTGTTGTTGGTGTCTTCGGACCGTGTGAGCTGGGGATCGATCTCGAACCGAACTCCGCGCGGCAGCTTCTGGTAAACCGCTCGATCCCGAGCCCCCATCAGCAGGCTCTGCAGTTGTCGCGATCCGCTCTTGACCCGCTCACCGTCCAGCGACACGTTGACCAGGGTCACGGTGACCGAGGTCAGCACGAGCAGGATCACGATGACGACCAGCATCTCGACCAGCGTGAAGCCACTGGCCGGGTCACGGCCGTCTCGGGCCGCCGCGCTGCGATGCTGTCGGTTGGCAATCGTCATGGGACTTTGGAGGTGTGGGGCCGTGAGTGTCTAGTTGGCGGCGATGGGAATGTTGAGATTGGTGATGTTGTCGTACACACCGAGATCGACGCCGTTGGGCCGGGCGAGGTGACCGAGATTGGCGGTGTCATGCGGCTCGTACAGCCCGACTTCTCCATCGGTCCCGGCCGACACGACCAGTGGGGCATGCCAGGTGAACGGGGTGTGATAGGCGGACTCACTGCCCTGGGCTGTGACCCACTTGCCGAAGCGGTCGAGCGGGTCGTCGTCGGGATCGAATCCGAACCGCCCCTTGTTGCCGGCTCCGAGCAGGAGTTGGCTGCGTTCGAGGTCCGCGGCTGTGATTTGCTGACCGGGGCCGCTCGATCGAACCAGTCGAGTCGGCCATCGGTAGAATCTCAGCGGTTGTCCCCAGCCGTCGAGAATCTCGATGAGTCCATCCGCGTCGGTGTCTCCGATTTCCTGCGCGTTGAAATCACCACCGCTCTCGTTGGGCACACCAAACGTGTTGCCGTTTGTGAGGAACCAGTAGAGAAGTTCGGAACTGTCGGCGACGCTGACGGTGTTGGTACCGATCACGCGTTCGCCGTGGTGTTGTGGCATGGCGATCCTGTAGAGCAGTTTGCGAGCGACAACCGGGGCCAGCTGCCGGGACTGTCGCTGATCGAGCCCGCTGTTGATGAGCACGGTAACGGCCGTGGCGATTTCGCCCCGTTTCAACTGGTAGCGGTCGAAGGCGTCGCGGCGTTCGGCGAGCATCCGGTCGATCTTGATCAGCGTGGCCCGGGTGGCCGACGTCCGTGAGGTGGTCAGCATGTTGCCGACAAGCAGCACGATCATGGTCATCATGGTCGTCACCAGTGCCATCACGACCAGGAGTTCGACCATCGTGAAACCGTCCGGAGCGCGCGACAACGCGAAAATGCGGGCAGGACGCCTGTTCGGACGCCGGCTTCCAGGTCGGTGATGAACTTGTCGATTACACATGGCGGCGGCGGTTGACAGGTCAGGGTCTCAGCCGCCCGCTGGCGGCGAAATTGGTGATGTTGTCGCCGTCCTGTGGCGTGAGCGTCTCGGTGGCCTGTGGGTTGTAGATCCCACCGACGCCGTAGGGCCGGTAGACACCGGCGGTGTTTTCGTGGGGACCAAAGCCGGGAGAGATGATCTGGAAGCTCTTGGGCTTCCAGGCCTGCGCGGCGTTTTGGGCATACGCTCCGACGGGGTTCTTGAGATTGGTGGTAGTGTGAGGCAGGTACACCCAGCAGTCCTCGGCCTCGTACCCCCTGCCGTTGTTGCTGGACAGGTACAGGTACGGAGCGGTCTGATTGGAGAGCGAGTCGATGTACTCGGGAAACGTGTCTCCGGTCGGGGTGGGATAATTGTCGATGTCGACCAACCGACCGGCCTCGAAGTCAAAGAACGGGCCGACTCGGGTTTCGCCAGCGGCGATCTGGCGGGCAAGCGGGTCAGCCGGATTGTTGGCAAACCCCGTCATGTAGGCGTTGCCGTTGGCATCGCGGTTGGACAAGCCACCGAGAAAGAAGACGAGACACTCGGCGCCCGAGAGATGCACTCCGGTGACACCGTCCCCCTCGGGATCGGCCTCGATCGTTCCGTCACCGTCGAGATCGCGGTTCTTGGCAAAGTAAAACCGGTTCCAGATCTTCGAGATCTTGCCCTTGGACTCGGGATCGGCATTCCACTGTGAACCCATCTCGTAGAGGTGAATGTGGCTCGGTGGATCGGTTCCGAACTTGGTCTTGAAGTCGGCAATCGCGCTCTCCAGCGACGAGATCTCCACTCTCACAGCCGCCTCCTTGGCGCGTCTGGAGATCCCTCCCAGCACGGGGACGAGAATGGCGGCGAGGATGCCGATGATGACCACCACGACCATGATCTCGACCAGCGTGAAGCCACCGGGAATGCGAGCGGAGGTGGAGGATAACCGGGAGCGATACATCGGGGCTGCTTTCCAATGGGCTCTTGGGGAACTGATGTAAAGCGGGATTCGAGCTGGGCCAGGGCGTCCCGGCACGCGGTGAGTGAATGGTCGCCTGGGCCCGCGACTTGTCTGGAGGTCAGGAGAGCTCGTTGAGCAACTTGACCAGGGGCATGAAGAGCGCGATCACGATGAAACCGACGATCAGGCCCAGCACGACGACCATGATCGGTTCGAGCATGCTGATCAGGCCGTCGACGGCAACAGCCACCTCCTCGTCATACACCTCGGCCACCTTGTACATCATCGTGTCGAGCGCACCGGTCTCCTCGCCCACGTCCACCATGTTGACCACGATGTCGTCGACAATCCGGGCCTCGCGTAACGGGATCGCAATCGCCTCACCCTCGCGAATGGCGGCATGAATGTTGTCAAACGCCCGCTTGAACACGGCGTTGCCCGCCGTGTCGCGGGCGATGGTTAACGCCTCGAGAATCGGGACGCCCGAGGCGATGAGCGTTCCGAGTGTGCGCATTGTCCTCGCAACCGTCGATTTCTGGATGATCGTGCCCATTAACGGGATCTTCAGCGCAATCCAATCGATGACGAACGCCCCCGTCTTGTTTTTCTTGATGATCTTGATGGTCAATATGAAGGCGATCGGTGTGACCAGTAACACCCACCAGTAGGTGGCGAACCAGTCGCTGGCGTTCAGCAGCACGACGGTGATGTCCGGCAGATCGACCTCGAACCCCTCGAAGATCTTTTTGAACTTCGGGATGATGAAGATCATGATGCCCGAGACGATCAGGATGGCGACGGTGATCACCGCGGCCGGGTAGATCATCGCGCCGATCACCTTCCGCTTGAGGCTCTGGGCGCGTTCCTTGAACTCGGCGAGCCGCTGCAGGATGACCTCGAGCGCACCGCCCGCCTCGCCCGCCTTGACCATGTTGACGTAGAGGTCGTCAAAGGCCTTGGGCTGCTTGGCCATGGCTTCCGAGAGCGTGCTGCCACTCTCGATGTCCTCGATGACGCCCGCGAGCGAGTTCTTCAGGGGGCCGGGCTTGGACTGGCCCTCGAGGATCTGGAGGCTGCGCAGAATCGGGAGACCGGCGTCCTGGAGCGTGGAGAGCTGGCGGGTGAAGGTACACAACTGCTTGGCACCGACCTTGCCGATCGAGATCCCGCCACTCTTGCGACGCTTGGCGGCCGGCTTCTTGCCACTCTTCTCCTTCTTCTTTTTCTTCCGTCCCTCCTCGGTGATCTTCGTGACGAACAGGTCCTGGTCACGGATCAGCTGCTGGGCTTCCGCTTCGGACTCGGCGTCGATGGTTCCGGTGACTTCGCTGCCGCCGTGGTCCATCGCCTCGTATTTGTAACTGGGCATCGTGGCTCTACTCCACGTCCTCGAGAACGGTCTCACGCACCACCTCGTCGATGGTCGTGACCCCGTCGAAGATCAGTTTCAGGCCGGCTTCCCGCAGGGTGGTCATTCCCTGGGTGCGGGCCAGGTTGCGGATTTCGTCGGTGGAGGCGTCGCTGGTGATCAGGTCGCGGATCTCGTCGGTCAGATCGAGCAACTCGTAGATCCCGCAGCGGCCCTTGTAGCCGCCGTTGTTACAGCGGGCGCATCCCTTGCCGTAGTAAAACTTGTATTGCCGGGCCTGTTCCATCGGCAGCTGCAATTCGAGCAGCAGCTCGTCGGAAGGCTCAAACTCCGTCCGGCAGTCGGTGCAGATCCGTCTCACCAGCCGCTGGGCCAGGATGGCCTCGACCGTCGCCGTGATCAGGAACGGAGGCACCCCCATGTCCCGCAGCCGCGTGATGCTCGACGGGGCGTCGTTGGTGTGCAGTGTGCTGAAGACGAGGTGGCCGGTCAGGGCGCTCTGCACAGCGATCTCGGCCGTCTCGTAATCCCGGATCTCGCCCACCAGGATCTGGTCCGGGTCGTGGCGGAGGATTGCCCGGAGCACGTTGGCGAAGGTGACCTCGATGTCCGGATTGACCGGCACCTGCACCAGTCCGTCGATATCGTATTCGACCGGATCCTCGGTCGTGATGATCTTGGTTTCGATGTCGTTGAGCTCAGACAGCGCGCTGTAAAGCGTTGTCGTCTTGCCGCTGCCGGTCGGACCGGTGACCAGCACGATACCGTTGGGCCGCTTGATCATCGTGCGGAAGCGGCCGAGTATCTGGGGGTCCATGCCGATCTTGGTGAGATCGAGCTGGACGACGGTTCGGTCGAGTACCCGGCAGACGATCGCCTCACCGAACATCGTCGGCAGCACGCTGACACGAAGATCGACCGGGTTGCCACCGACGTTCAGCTCGATCCGGCCGTCTTGCGGCAGCCGCCGCTCGGCGATATCGAGCTCGGCCATCACCTTGATCCGCGTGGTGATCGCGTTGGCGAGGTGGCGAGGTGGCGGGACCATCTCGTAGAGCACGCCGTCGGCCCGCACCCGGATCTTGAACTCGTCCTCGAACGGCTCGAAGTGAATGTCGCTGGCCTGGTCCTTGATCGCCAGCAACAGCACCATGTTGACCAGCTTCCGGATCGGCGCGGAATTGACCAGTTCGTCCTCGCTGCCGATGTCATGCTTTCCGGCGAGGATGTCGAATTCCTCGTCATCCTCGGTCAACTCACCGAGAACGTCCTCGATCGAGTCTTCCTTGTCGGCGTAGTGGTGCGAGATGCTCTCCTCGACGTCCTGCATGTTCGAGACAGCGCCGCGGACGTCGAAGCCGAGGAAGTTGCGGAGATCGTCGAGGGCGGCGACATTGTGAGGATCACCCATGGCGACCGTCAGCGTGTCGTTCTTCAACGAGATCGGCACGATCTTGTAGATCTCGGCCATGGTTTGGGGCACGAGCTCGAGTACCTTGGGCGGGATCGTGGTCTCTCGCAAGTTGACCACCGGCATGCCCCACTGCTCGGCCAGGGCCTCGGTCACCTGCTCGTCGGTGACCAGCTCCAGCCGGACGGCGACCTGCCCCAGCACCTCCCCAGGGGACTGCTTCTGCTCTTCCAGGACGTCCCAGAGCTGGTCCTCGGTGAGGTAGCCCAGGTCGACCAGGATCTGTCCGATGCGTCTTGTGGCCATGAGATGTGAGAGTCAGGGATGTTGGAGAGTTGAACGGAGAATGTCCTGGGGCGAGGAAGCCGGCCTAGAAGTCGTCGTCCTCGTCGTCGTCGAAGAATTCGTCGTCATCGGCCATCTGGCCCTTCTTGGCCAGGTTGATGCGGTGCTGCAGGTCGTCCGGCAGGTTGGACTTGACGATCACTTCCTCCTCCTCGCAAAGACCGTCTTTCCAGAGCTGGAAGAGGTGGTCGTCGAGGAGCTGCATGCCGTACTTGCGTCCGGTCTGGATCGAGGAATTGATCCGGAACGTCTTGCCCTCGCGGATCAGGTTCGAGATCGCGGGGGTGACGACCAGGAGCTCGTAGGCTGCGACACGGCCCTTGGGAATCTTGTGCAGAAGCTGCTGGCTGAGAATTCCAATGATGGCCGTCGAGAGCTGGACGCGGATCTGCTCCTGCTGGTTGGTCGGAAAGGCGTCGACGATCCGGTTGACCGTTCCCTGGGCACCCGTCGTGTGCAGGGTGCCGAACACCACGTGGCCCGTCTCGGCCGCCGTGATCGCACTCTCGATGGTCTCGAGATCCCGCATTTCCCCCACCAGGATCACGTCGGGGTCCATCCGCAACGCGCGACGAAGGGCCTCGGCAAACGACGGCACGTCGACCCCGATCTCACGCTGATTGATCGTGCTCTTCTTGTGCTCGTGGTAGTACTCGATCGGATCCTCCAGCGTGATCACGTGGTGGTCCATCGTGTCGTTCATGTGGTTGATCATGCTGGCCAGCGTGGTCGTCTTGCCACTCCCGGTCGGGCCGGTCACCAGGAACAGGCCACGAGGCCGCGTCAGGAGCTTCTTGATCGGCTCGGCCGGCAAACCGAGCTGCTCGAAGGTCAGGAACAGGTTGGGGATCTGTCGCAGCACCATTCCGATGTCGCCACGCTGCTTGAAAACGGCCACCCGGAATCGCGCCTTGTCACCAAAAGCGAACCCGAAGTCCGTGCCCCCGACTTCCTGCAATTCCTGCTGGTTCCGCTCGGGCGTGATGCTCTTCATCAGCCCCACCATGTCCTCGTTGTCGAGGGTCTTGGTTTCGAGCTGTACCATGCGACCGTCGAGGCGGACCACGGGAGGCTGCTTGGTTGTCAAATGGAGGTCGCTGACGCCCTCGCGGACGACCGTTTCGAGCAACTTGTCAATCTGAAGTGTCGCCATCGACTTTCCTTCTCATGCCAACCACGAGACCGTTGGTGTCCGTGTCGGCGTGCCATTGTTCGCATCCGGCACGGACGACTCAAGAAACTGCAACCGCTAGTGACCGCCCCTCTCGAGCCTGTGAGCCTCGCCCAGGGTTGTCACCCCCTCGAGCACCTTGTCCGCCGCGTCCTCCACCAGCGTCTTCATCCCCAGCAGACGGGCCTGGCGCCGGAGATTCTGAGAAGGCTCGCGGCGGAAGGTCATTTCCCGCAATGTCGAATTCATCGTCATCATCTCAAAGACCGCCTTGCGGCCCCGATATCCGGTGTGCTGACAATGCTTGCAACCCGCACCACGCATGAACGTGGCCTCCGACAACTGCTCCTCGGTGTAATTGAAATGCTCGAGCTCGGTGGGATCCGGATCATGCGGCTCGGCGCACTTCGGACAGACCACGCGAATCAGTCGCTGAGCCATGACCGCCATCAAGCTCGAAGCCACCAGAAACGGCTGCACGCCCATATCCACCAAACGTGTAATAGAACTGGGCGCATCGTTCGTATGTAGTGTACTGAAAACCAAGTGTCCGGTCAAAGATGCCTGAATAGCCATCTCGGCCGTCTCCACATCCCGGATTTCGCCGACGAGAATGACGTTTGGCGCTTGCCGGAGCATGGCACGGATGATGGACGCAAACGTGAAGCCGATGCTGGAACGGACCTCGACCTGATTGATCCCGGGCAGCATGTATTCGACCGGGTCCTCGGCGGTGATGATCTTGCGATCGGGTCGATTGAGTTCACCGAGCGCGGAATAGAGGGTGGTGGTTTTTCCGCTTCCGGTAGGCCCGGTGACGAGGAAGATGCCGTTGGGTCGTCGGATGATGTTCTGGAATCTCCGGTAGTTCTCCTCGGACAACCCCAGATTGCGAATCCCGATCTTAATACTGTCTCGATCCAGAATTCTCATCACCACCGCCTGCCCCCAGTTGGTGGGCAGGATACTGACGCGGAGGTCGATTTCCTTGCTGGCGGCTCGTGTCTTGATCCGGCCATCCTGGGGGCGCCTTTTCTCGGCGATGTCCATTCGGGCCATGATCTTGATTCTCGAGACGATTGCTCCCAACAGCCGCCTGGGGGGGCTATCCCGTTCCACGAGCACGCCATCGATCCGGTAACGGACACGGACACGGTCTTCGAACGGTTCGACATGGATGTCGCTGGCCCGCATGGCGACCGCTTCGGAGATGATGAGATCGACGAGCCGGATGATCGGGGCGCTGTCATCGTCGCCCTCGGCCGCCGTTTCCGCCTCGGTCACCTCCGTCTGTGTGAAGTCGATCTGGGTCTCGGTGAATTCCTGCAACATCGAGTCGACTGACTCGGTTTCACTCTGCCCATAGTGCCGGTTGATGGCGGTCTGGATGGCTTCCTCGGGTGCCACGGCAACGTTGATTTCCCGGTTGAGAATAAACCTCAACTTGTCGAGCACCTCGAAGTTCATCGGGTCTCCGATGGCGACAACGAGGTTTTCGCCGTCCATGGCGATCGGGATTACCAGGTTTTCTCGTGCCACGCTCTCGGGGACCAACTCGATGACGCCCGGAGAGATCTCGGCCCCGTCGAGGTTGATGAACTCATAGCCAAACTCTGCAGCCTGGAGAGCTCCGAGCTCGCTGCTGGTGACGTAATCGAGCTTGACGAGAGCTTCCTCGGTCTTGATGCCCAATTCCGTGGCCATCTGCTCGGCGTCAGCCAGCTGCGATTCGCTGATCGCCCCGTCATTGACCAGTTTCTCGAGCCAGTTGGCAGCCATTTTGGTGGCCTCAGCAGCAGGAAATACCAACGCAGGGGCGCCGCCGGTCTGGTGCCGGCGCGCACGCTCCTCCACTTCGAAATCATGGGTCGCTCAAAGGGGGGTGTCAAGTTCGCTACCGGACTGGTCACTTCATTGTCCGGTCGCGATACAACCGGAATGACCCATACGACCGATGTCAGGCGATGGTGGTGATGATGTTCGGAGAGCCTGAGATCCTGGGAGGAGACCGAGAGCCCGGTCCTTGCCCATGCTTCGCCTCGTCCCCTAGAATGGCCCGCCTCACGCGGCCGCCGACGCGGCCGGATGGGGCGGTAGCTCAGCTGGGAGAGCGCTGCGTTCGCAATGCAGAGGTCGGGGGTTCGAGTCCCCTCCGCTCCACTTCAAGACAGGTGCTGTATGACCAAGATCACTGGTTTTCGCGTCCGGGACGTCCGTTTT
>MDTE01152654.1_pt1 | contig 19777 bp, 16 predicted proteins | sample 811231 | NCBI WGS metagenome assembly MDTE01 (sample SAMN05326651, study PRJNA326480) | marine metagenome | isolation source: seawater | place: Indian Ocean: Red Sea | collected 2010 | reverse complement strand
GAGATAATCCCGCAACAGATCCTTTATACATGTAATCTCCCATAACGGGATGACCAATTGAAGCCATATGAACCCTTATTTGGTGGGTACGCCCAGTTTTAATCGTTACATCAAGCAAGTCACAGGATTTAAACCTGGAAACAACTCTATATTGTGTTACGGCATTTTTCCCATTTTCAACAATCGCCATTCTCAACCTGTTATCAGGGTCACGACCAATAGGTGCATCAATTATCGCTTCTGGGCTTACCATTGATCCTTTAACCAATGCTTTATATTTTTTTATAACACTACGATTTTTCAATTGATCAGAAATATTCTTATGAGAGTATTCATCTTTTGCGATTACTATAATCCCAGAAGTATCCTTATCTAACCTGTGAACTATTCCTGGGCGAACGGTCCCGCCAATACCTTTTAAATCAGGGCATTTAGCCAAAATAGCATTTACTAAGGTACCGTCTGCATGGCCAGGCCCAGGATGAACAACCAGGCCCGGGGGTTTATTGACCACTATGAGATATTCATCCTCATGGAGCACTTGGAGGGGAATATTCTGAGATTCAATCTCCCCTTTGGTTGGATCCGGAATGACCACCTCTACTGTATTAATACCAGTCAACTTCGTCGATGACTTTAAAGGTACCCCTGAAACGGTAACATAACCTCCCTGAATTAACCCTTGTATTCGGGACCGAGATAGATTCTTAATGTGCAAAGCAAGGAATTGGTCAAGCCGTTTACCTGCACCATCTTTAACCACTTTTACAATTTGTGTCATGGTTAAGAGGGCCCTTGATCGCGCGTATACATTCCCAATCTTTCTCCAAACAAAACCGTAACTACCAGTAAAAACATACCAATTGAAATCGCGGAATCCGCCACGTTAAATGCAGGCCACCAACCGACACTGATAAAATCAACTACTCCCCCATCGACAACTCTATCAAATAGGTTACCCAAAGCTCCTCCAACAATCAGCCCCAAAGATAGTCTGAGTGATAAGGACTGATTACTCTGTCGGTGAAACACAAAAAGGACAAATATTATTCCAATCACAGACGCGATAATAAGAATATTGGTGAACCCCTGGAATAGGCCAAACGCCGACCCCGTATTCACTCCATGAACAATTTGAAATGTTCCTTGTTCAGGCCATTGAGATCCTAAAGGAAGCCAGCTCACAATAATCTCTTTACTGATCCGATCCATAACAAAAGTTGCTATGCTAATGGTATAAAAAATCCAGTCACGATACCAGGACATCAATAGCTCCACGCGTATTTTTAAGTTCGTAAAACAAATTGGTTATGATCACTACTAATTTTACATGAGAAACAGTTAAATAATTCCAGTCTTCAGCCAAGATCCTCTCAAGAAATAAACATACAAAAGTAAGGATCTAGCTATGTTTCCTATAACAATCGCCCACGCAACCCCCACCGAGTCAAGCGTAGTGAAATATGAAAGGCCAAAACCCAATGGCACTTCAATAACCCAAAATGTTACCAAAGTTATCACCATAGGGATTAAAGTAGCCCCAGTATTCGAAATACCCTGAGTGAAGATCTGGACGCAACTCATAGGAAAAGTTGCAAGCGCTAGTATGGCAATCCATAGGGACGCATGCGATACAAATTCTCTTGAATCACTGAATAAAATAGCCACCTCTTCTGAAAAAATCCAGAGAACACTCATAGCTATAACACTGATAATTGCTGCATAAAGAATAGACCACGAAAAGGACAGCCTAGCTCTAGAAGTATCTCCGGCTCCAAGATTTTGCGCCGATAACGTACCTACTGCTCTACCTAAACCTCTACTTGTGTGATTGACTACATTTTCTGTGCGACGAGTAAGAGCAAATGCTGCCGCCGGAGCATCTCCAAATGAAGAAACGACCATCAAGAGAACAAGTTGTGAGCCCGACCTCTGTAACCCAGTAATTGCGGCGGGAAACCCAATTCGTAACAATCTCCACGATAAAGCCAAATCCACATCGTATTCTGAAATATCCAGTTTCAGTCGGGAAGAACCTCGAAACAGAACCGTGAAATTTATAACAACTCCAATTAGTTGCGCCAATATATTGGCTAATGCTGCTCCAGCCAAATTCATCTCAGGAAAAAGCCACCATCCAAATATCAAAAAAGGTGATAACAATAAATGTCCAAGCCTACTAACGGTAGCCGATTTAAGAGGTGTAACACTATCTCCCGCCGCTTGCAGTGCCCCACCAGAAAGTCTTTGAAAAGACATCAAAGACATTCCGATGAATTGTAGTTTCATATACATGGATGCCAATTCAACTACCTCATCACTGACTCCAACAAATGAAAGTAGCTCATCAGCGAAAATAATCCCCGCACTTCCTACGACCAGACTCCATATAATCGTTATAGAAATGGCTTGGAACAATATGTGGTTAGCATATTTATTATCTCCAGCTCCTATCGCACGTGAAATCATAGCCCGCATTCCAGCATCCAAGCCCATACGGGCAGACATGAGCATTAATATGTAAGTTTGTGAAACTCCCAGACCGGCTATGGCCTTGTAACCAATACGGCCTGCCCAAAACAAATCCGCAAGTTGATCGATAATGCTGAAAAAACTCTCAGCCATTTGAGGCCAAGATAAATACCAAAGATGTCTTGGAATACTCCCTTTCGTCAGATCTCTGTCCGACCTTATTGGCTTACTGTTTCTACCGTTCACAGAACCCTGAGTGTGGCCTAGTCTAATAGATTTGGGAGTCTCGTTTCTATCGTTTTTCAAAACATATCACCAGTTCGATTGTCTATTATTAATAGACGATCATCGACTCCAAGACCCAAAAGATTTCTACAAAGAAGCAGAGTTTCCATTACTGAATCAATTGTCCCGGGATCCATCTGGAATATTAGTGATCTAAGTTCTTCACCAAGTGAAACAATATCTGAGGATTTAGACGTATAAATGTCTTGCAAAATTTCCCAATTGGAAGCAGATAAAGTGATTGCTAGCTCCGCATACCTAATAGCCCAGGTGAAAAACCATGGCGTACCATATTCAGGCGCCTCAGTAGATAATAGTCCGGATTTAGCTCCTTCATACATTGTCTCTAAGATAAAGTCACGACTGAACTTATACTTATTTATAATCCATTCAAGAGATTGATGTACTACAAGCTCTTCAAGATCGGAACCAACTCTAGCTTCTTCACTGTTTTCAGGGTACCTAATTCCTCTGCCGACAGATGGAAACCCTTTAGATTTGAGAAGTAAATGTGTTATTTCATGCGCCACATGATAAGCAAGATCATGATCAGGAAGAATCAACCAACGAGGTCTGACAGGAGTTCTGGGATTAAAATACTGGTCCCCAAATACTTTTCCCGATCCACTTTTTATTTCGTTATATGAAATAAAAAGATCTTCTTCAATATCGTTCCAAAATTCTGAAAAAGGATCGACAAGATTCCTACCAAGAACTTTCACAAACTCCACTCACTATTTTGGGGGCCTCAATTTTACTTGCGTAAGTTTGGCAACATTTTTTCTTGCAATAGGGTTGGCCTTCGAACAAATACCATTGCGATCACACCCACTAAATTTGCCATGCCGAATACAAAAAACGGGATCATATAACTACCATAATTATCAAACATCCAACCAGCCCACACTGGTGCAACAGCCATGAGAATCCCATTTGGTAACATGGACCAACCCATTATAGTTGCGAATGATCCTCTTCCAAAATAATCACCTCTTATAGCCGTCATCAGAGGAGTTCGACCACCAAAAGCTATGCCGTACAATACGGCAAATAAAAGGGCCAAAGGAAGGCCGTTGGCAAATGCCAGAATTATAACTGAAGCCCCCTGGATAAAAAGAAATATACCTATCAAGAGCCTCTTAGGGAACCTATCCCCCAGCCAACCTGATATGAAAAGACTAGGAATAGCCACGGCAGAATATAAGGTTTCAATAGAGCTAGCAACAGTCAAATCCAAACCCATGTCTGTCAATCTGGGAGTTAGATGTAAAGATAGGGTTGTGATTGAAACAGTGGAACATAGATGTGCGAAAGTCAAAAGCCAGAATGCGGAAGTTCTTAATGCTTCTTTAGCAGTAAATTCTTCAGCAACATTGACTTCTTTACTTGAAACCGTTCCCTTATTCCTTTCTTCAGAAATTTCAACACCGTCTCCATCAGGAAGTAATCCTAAATCCTCGGGACTATTACGTATCAACTTTGCGCATGGTATTACAACAACTAAAAGTAAGAGGCCAAGAATGAGGGCAGTTCCTCGGAAACTTGTTTCCATGGCAATGGCATACAGAGGTAAGAAAAAACCCGCAATATATATCCCAGACATAGCGCCTGCCATCGCTTTGGATCTATTTTTTACAAACCAGTTGTTAAGAACAGTTATTACCGCCAACCAGCCACCTATGCCGGAACCAAGTGTGATGATGATGAAAGTTACATAAAAATGCCAGATGTTATTTATACGGGAGAATAAAACAAATCCTATAGCCATAACTGAAAACCCTATAAGTATCATCATCCTCGCACCAATTTTGTCTATGAGTATCCCCTCAACAGGCCCTAAAGCCGCTCCTTCAACCCTACTCAACAAGGTCCCAATCGATATCTGTGTTCGAGACCATTTAAAATTATTCTGCAACACGACCAATACCACCCCCATACCTCTAAAAACACAGAGTGACATGAAGGTTATGAGAAACACTCCAGATAGTACAACCCACCAACCGTAAAAAAATTTTTTCCTCTTGAGTGATCTGACATTAGATATGTGGCCTTTGAAAGAAGACATCTGTGAATAGTACCAGCATTGAACAAACTATTCTTTGTCATGCAAAGTATTCATGGGATAACATGCTTAAGTAGCGTTCTATCTTTTATAACGCACAGAAACCAAACATACCTAGAATTTAGACGAGTTATTTCAAGGATATTATTACATTGTCGTTTTATATATTTCATTGCACCTCCTGTTCCTGGGAATCATCTCCTTCAGCTAATGTCGTCCAGTGCGAAACCTGCAAGGATCCGATATCCATCAAGTACGAGGAAAACCCCAGTAATACATTTCAACCTTCATATTTGAACGCAACGATGCTATTACCGCTTACCAAATCTGGTGATTTGATTACGCTTGGTGAAGGCAACACTCCTATTGTAAAAATGAACCGAGTTAGCGAGATGGTAGGGATCGATACTATCGGAAAACTCGAATATATGAACCCAACTGGATCCTTCAAGGATAGAGGGTCAGCGATTATGATCTCTGCCCTTGCTGGCTTCAATATAAAAGAAATTGTGGAAGATTCTTCGGGGAATGCAGGGGCATCTATTTCCGCATATGGAGCTAAAGCCGGAATAAAAACCCACATATTCACACCATCCACTACCCCGCTGCCAAAGCTAAACCAAATTAATATATATGGTGCTGTCAATCACTCCATTTCGGGAACCCGTGACGAAACAACAGAAGCAGCTTTGAAATATGCACGTGAAACCGGTATGCCGTACGCATCTCACAATTTAAGCCCTTATTTTATTGAAGGTACAAAAAGCTTTGCGTACGAAGTATATTCTCAACTGGGGCTGGACATGCCTACCGACATAATAATACCGGTAGGAAACGGATCTCTTTATTTAGGTATGTGGAAAGGATTCAACGAATTAGTCGACAATGGAAAATTAACTTCGATACCCAGGCTTCACTGTGTGCAAGCTAGAGCGGTAATGCCTATAGCGATGGCCATTGAGAATAAATCTTGGACCCCAGCAGACGCCACACCCACAAGGGCAGGGGGAATTGCAGTAAGTTCTCCGCCAAGATTGGGTCAAGTCATTAAAGTACTTACCAGTAGCGGAGGTTCTGTAATAACAGTGGAAGAAGAAGAAATAGGGCAAGCTCAAACACAACTTTCCCGTTATGAGGGCATTTTTGGGGAGCCAACCTCAGCTGCAGCATTGGCAGGATTACAAAAACTAACACAGAAAAAAGTCATTAAAAGTGGGGGCAAAGTGCTAATGCCCATTACGGGTTTCGGGCTCAAAGATAAAATGCCTGAATAAATCACTCACTATAAAAAGCAAACGCTAGTCTCAGGCCGGATAATGCCCCCTCAATGGCCCAGTCCTCCAGACAATAAGAAAGTCTGAAGTGTCCCGCTAACCCGAAACCCATACCCGGAACTGCCAACACTTTAAATTCTTTCAGTTTATCCACAAAGGCTACATCATCGTTTATCGGCGATTTTGGGAACATGTAGAACGCGCCATCCGGCTTAACAACGTCATATCCAATATCACTCAGAGCATTGTACAAAAAGTCCCTCTTTGCCTGGTATTGAGTCACATCCACGGTAACACTTTGAAGAGAAGCAACTATGTGTTGCATCAAAGCTGGAGCGTTCACAAAACCCAAAATCCGGTTGCTAAATACCATACCGTTTATCAACTGATCACTCTCTTCATAATCTGGATGAACTGCAATAAACCCTATCCTCTCCCCAGGTAGTGCGAGATCCTTAGAATGTGATGTGGCTACTATACTGCGCTTTGTAAATTGAAATACGTGAGGGTATTCTTGGTTGTCAAATAACAATTTCCGATACGGTTCATCACTTACCAGAAAAATTTCTGTTCCTAATTCTTTCTCTCTTTCAGACATAATATCGGATATTTCTCTCAAAGTTTCCGCTGGATATAAAACCCCCGTCGGGTTATTGGGAGAATTGATCAATACCAATCTGGTTTTGCTATTTATGGATTCCTTGAAAGCTGCCATATCAGGTAGAAAGTTATCGTCAGGAGGAACAACACAACAGGAAGCGCCATGATTGTCGGCATAGAAATTGTATTCCACAAAATATGGTGCAAATATAACAACTTCGTCTCCGGGGTCTAAAAGAGTTTTCATGATCACATTAAGAGCTCCGCCCGCTCCGCAAGTCATTAAGATACTCTCTTTTGTAAATCCGATATTCGTCTCAAATGAAAGTTGCTCTGCCACAGCCGACCTTGTGTGATCCAATCCAGCATTAGGCATATATCGATGCATTCCATCCAAAGGATTTTTTGCAATCGATTTTAGGGTATCAAAAAATTCTGTGGGTGGTTGCATAACTGGATTACCAAGAGACAAATCGAACACATTTTCAGATCCATACTTTGCTTTCAAGGATATGCCTTCCTCAAACATTTTCCTTATCCAAGATCCTTGTGTCATGAAGTCATCAATTTTTCTAGAAACGCCCATTAAACCAATCCTTGATATGTTTTTGTACGCCTTTAAAGCAATCTCGAGTTAAACATAATTATAGAAATGACAGTAAGAATCCAAAGTTTGGCGTGTTATTGAGCTGTGATACCTCCATCAATAGCCAATTCGGACCCCGTCACATAACGTGCTTCATCCGATGCAAGATATAAAACTCCAAGAGCGACATCCATGGAGTTAGCTATTATATTTAATGGGGTTCGATTAAGCTGCATTTCTCTACCTGCATCAGTACCAATCATGTCTTTGACCATATCCGTTGCAATGATCCCTGGGTGTACTGAATTACATCTTATTTTTTGAGGACCATATTGTACGGCAGTAGACTTAGTAAGCAATCTAACCAACCCTTTACTCGCGCCGTATGCAGTGTATCTAGATCCTATAAGCCCAGCAACAGAAGATATATTCACAATAGAACCACCACCATTCCGTATCATTTCCGGTATTACTGCTTGACTGCCTAAGAACACCCCTTTTGCGTTAATGTCTTGAACCAAATCCCATTCTGATTCTGTAGTTTCTGTGAGTCCTTTCATAATTAAGATACCAGCATTGTTAACAAGTATGTCCAGTTTGCCATAGATTGAAGTCGTCTGTTTTACTGCTTCATCCCAATCATTCTTTTTCGTAACATCCAAATGAACATATAGGGCATTACCTCCAGACTGGTTAATCTGACGCGCTACATCCTGTCCTTCATCATCAAGAATATCGCCCAGTACCACACTAGCTCCTTCATCGGCGAATAATTTTGCTTCTTCAGCTCCCTGACCTTTAGCACCACCAGAAATAAGTGCTACTTTTCCTTTCAGTCTTGGCATAAAAACCCCCATCATTTTTCGTCTAAAATACCTTACCATTTTAACTACACTAACAACCAGACACAGACTAATTTCTGCAAGTGTTCATCTAAGTTTAAAACATAAAGAAGTGAAATGAATATCTTAGGCTTCTTGACTACAAATGAGAGGTATCCGACAATTAGAACCTAGGTTTCTATTTGAAGTGAAGCCGGTAGGATAATTTATGTAAACGTCTTTAATTTGTTTTACCCGAGGTAAAGACGGAAAATCATGAAATGTATCCCGTAACTATAATGGGGGCCCGTAGCTCAGTGGTTAGAGCGGTCGGCTCATAACCGATTGGCCGTAGGTTCGATCCCTACCGGGCCCACCAATGATAGTAGTTCAGAGGTCTACCAAGTGAAATTACTTCTCACGTTAGTATTAATTATCTCAGTATCTGTTTCTCTTAATGCTTTACCCAGCGTTCCACTGGAAGCTCATGGTGATATGAAGCAAATTTACGAGGGTGAGGCCGGAACCCATATTCTCAAAGTAAGTGTGATACCTCATAAACCTATGGTCGGACACGTACACTTTTCTATAGAACCCACTTCAGTATCAACTGGGTTACCCATAGAACAAGCTTTAATAACTGTAACTGCAAGGAAGGGTGAAGAAGCTTTTGAATCAAGAGCCGTTAATTCTACTGTCTCCCCAACCATATATGACGCTAATTTGACATTTTACGAACAGGGTTCTTGGATGATGTCGGTAGAAATATCGACCATACCTGGCAAGGAATATGAAGTGGAATTTCCTATGGAAGTCAGTGGTGACAGTATCGTTAACAACGGATCCGCTGGTTACTTTTTTGTGTTTGTTTTCTTAGTGCTAACGGTGGGAGTACTAGTTTTAACACTAAAATACAGGAAAAAAAATAGAGAGAGAAACTAATCTATATCTTGCACATTGACAGCAATCAATAACCCACCCTCTTCCCGATAATCCACTTTTACAAATTCGCCCATGATCATATGATATCTGAAATGCGTTGGAGTAAATTCTCTGATCTGATCTTCCACATAAAATCTTTTTGTCGATAAATCTTCGGACTCGAGTTCAAACCAATCAACTTCCAGAATGGATTTGGAATTTATCTCACTAACTAATCCTATTTCGGAACCATCAGCATGTCCGTCTTCTTGCTTAATGCTGCAAGAAGTCATTATCAGAAGTAGTAATAAAAAAAAATATATGTTCTCAGATTTCATAATTATTCAAATGTACAGCCGTTAATCGGGAAAACATTACCAATTGACAAAAAAATGAACTCAAAACCAATTGACCACCCGTTGAGTTAAATCTACTTTCTAATGATAGCGGAGGTCTTACATGAATATTATTCTTAGAGCGAGTCTTTTACTGGTTATTATTGCATCCGTCACCGTCGGGACAAAGTCAGTATCTGCAATTGGGCCAGTGGATAAAACCCCACGAATTATGGTAATCACCGTTGACACCAAATCATTGGAAAAAGTAACAAACGGCCATAATCTAGTGAAATCGCTCTTAGGGCTTACTGCATCGCTTCGACAAAGTGACAATATATACATAACTTCACTGTCTCATCCAAACCAAATTTTTGGGCCCCTAAATAAGAACGAAACTACGAATGAGTCATATACTAACTTCCTTCATCAAATAAGCCTTAATAACATGTCAGGAGTAGCACAAATACCTGAATCGCTTACGGAAGTGTATACATTTTTAGGATCACAAAAAGCCCCCGCAGGTTCATCAATGTACCTGGTAGCAGGTGGGAATACGACGTATTCTAATGAATACGCTGCTCGCGCATTAGACCCAATTTCACAGATGTTTGCTAAGAGTGAATGGACTATAACAAGTTTCAGTACTGCTGATTCCTCAGAAAATCTAAGGTCATCCCTGTCCAGAATCTCCTCTAATACCGGCTCCGCTTTATTTGATCTAACGGAAAGTGAAGATTTAAAATCCTTGGCTGACCGAATTATGACCTCTGATTCGCTGGGGACCCTAGTACCTTCCGGTGAAGGAAAATTAAATAAAGACAGTATACTCACCGCCAACGTTGGAATAGCCCCTGGAACCCAAGACGCCACAATATTGTTCTTTAAGGACGAACCTTTCGGATCCATGCGACTTAAAAATCCGGAAGGTGTTGAAGCCTCTGCTGGCGATCGATCATTCTCTAACATTACAGAAACACCCTACACGGTGATATGGAAAATACGGGATCCAAAGCCAGGAAATTGGACAGTAGAAGTTAAAGGACTAAATGGCACTATATCTTCTTGGCATCATACAACGAACAAATACCGTCTCCACTTAAACATGAATGAAGTTATACCGATGGAGAAAACCTCTTCCCTCACAGCCTATGTCACAGATGGGGAATTGATGGTGACTTTGGGATCTGATGCCGTAATGAATGCGAAAATAACAAACCCTAATGGCAACGTAGTACTGTACGAACTAAATGATGAGGGTAAAATTGGGGACGTTGTATCTGGAGATGGGTACTTCTCTACAACAATACCTCGCCCCAGAGTAGAGGGTACGTATAATGTAGAACTAGAATTAGGATGGAAAGATGTCCCTAACCGGATCAGCGAGTCTGCGCAATATGACGCGATACCTTTCCCTGCCCTGGATCTAAAACCATTGAATACGGAGCGTATATACAAGGGGCAGCAAACGAACATAGGAACCATCTATGTTCAAGTCAAAAATGACCCGTTTGCAATAATGCCGTCTTCCCTGGACGCCCAAATTGCCGAAGGAAACAAATCAGGAATATTAGAAATAGTTCCACGCCAAATCATGGCGGATGGCCGGGCCTGGATGTACGACCTGTTGTACACAGCAAATCAGGATGGCCGAGTCGCTATGATCATAGGGATGAATCTTGAATATGCTGGAGTCGACCACGTTCACACGACAGAAAGCGTTGTACTTAATTCAATAACACTCCCTGTACCAGAACCTAAAGTTCTTGATGCTCCTAAAATAGCTGAGGCGCCTGTGAATAACAATGTCATAATAAATGAGTCGCAAGGAATTCCCATAAGGATTATTGGGATTCCTATCGCATTTATTGCATTATTCCTTGCATTTTTCATCTATCACAGGTCCCTAACAAGACCATTTGGAACTATCACGAGCGAACAGGGAGAAACTTTAGTGGACTTCAGCCTAATGGATCGGTCATTGATTTCAAAAGTGTTCTCAGTAAATGTGGTTCATGGAGAAGAAACTGGATTACCTGAATTTGACGGGATAACATTTAGATTCAAAGGGGATACTGTTGAAATGCTTAGTGATCGAGTCGCACCTACCGTTCGATTGAACAATCAGCCAATTATTGGTGCCGTAGCCTTGCAAAATCAGTCCTGGATTGGATCGCACGGAAAACTATTCGGCTTCATGGAAAAAACCCCCGGAGCAACCAAGTTTTAACGAGGAATAACGGAGTCCGTCAACAAATTGAGGTAATCTTTATTATTTCTCTATGATACGAATAGTTTTAATGACATCGCCTGGAGATGATGCGACGTTTGGATCACGTATGGATATGTTGTTTACGACGTCCATCCCTTTAGTTACCTTCCCAAAGACAGAGTGACACGATGTGCCTGGAACACTGCAATTCTTCGGTGTTCCGTTCATGTCAAATCCATCCAAAAATCTGGTTTCCTTAAAAGTAATAAAAAACTGCGTACCATTTGTTCCTTTGCCGTTTATTACTGTTTTGTTAGCCATTGATATAACACCTTCACTGTCATGAAGTGCATCCGGGTGAAATTCATTTTCAAAGTAATAACCCGCATTCCCAGGATTTCCATCAGTGGGATCACCTCCTTGGGCCATGAAGCCTTCTATCACGCGATGAAAAGTCACACCGTCATAATAGCCATCTTTCGATAGGAAAACGAAATTATTTACAGTAATAGGAGTTAGTTTTTCATAAAGATCAATTTCGAATTCACCACCCTTATCCATCACAAAAACAGCAGAATAATCCTTTTTAGTGTCTATAATCATTTCAGGGGCATCATCATATACTTGAGGAGTTGAAAGCACCTCTACTTCAGATGTTGCTGGGGCCATTGAAGTGCTTACCGATGATTCATCAGTACCATTGCCACTACAAGCCACCATAATCGGTACAGAAAGAATTGTAAAAACCAAAAGTCGAAGGAAAATAAACACTCTACAAACTCCTGTCAATGAACGGCCAAACTTAATCACTACGATCTAGTGTAAAAATTATGGCTCAGAAATTAATCTTTCAAAATGTCCAATATAGCCTTTAACGCGATATAGTATCCGAATAATCCAAATCCCGTAATGACACCCTTACATGACTTGGCAATGTCGGAAGACGCACCCCGGCTAGCTGGATTAGAAATATGGACTTCTATTGTCGGATATTCAACCTGTGTGAGAGCCGCTACAAGCGCTGGATGCCCGGTTGAATAACCCGCTGGATTTATGATCGCAGCATCATATCCTTCCTCATGGGCAGAATAGAACTTGTTAATTACCTCACCTTCTATATTTGAATGAAATATATCCACGTCTATATGAAGTTTTTCACCATATTCTCTGATTTGATTACTGTAGTCTTCCATAGTATCCGAGCCAAATATTTCAATCTGAGATTTTCCTCTCATGTTGATCCCAGCACCATGTACCACGAGCACTTTCGTCATATTTATTTCTCCTAGTAAATCACTACAATTCAGTAACGGAAGTTTAGCACATAGCCATTTTGTGAATTATAAACTGCAATCTTTAAACAAAAATCATCCTTCAAGGACAGCCATACCGGCTGCTACTATGCTATCGGTATCCGTACCATATTCCTTGTAAAGATCAAACCTAGATCCGGATTGACCCCAATCATATACGCCCAGAGGAAAAATTCTGCTTTCTAGGGCTCCCCCAACCCACGCTAACGCATGCGGGTGAGCATCAGCTACCGTCACAACAGGCGCTCCTTGAATTGCACTTGGGAAAAGGTCCGATACTCCTTTTCTAATCTGACCCGAACCAAGCACCGCTGCGTTAATTAATTTTCTATAATTCCTATAGAGTGGTCCTGGACCTGTTACATTTATTACCACAGAATATATTCCTTCTTCCAACAATATTTCACTCGCCCGTATCGCCTCGGGAACCATCGCTCCACTCGCAACTATATTGATTACGTTTCTACTTGGTTCCAAGCCAATCGTGTCAGTATGATCCCGGATACAATATGCGCCATTCAACACTTGTTTCCTCATAAATTCAAGTTCTTTATCATCGGTAGGCAGGGCCATAATATCTTGATCCACAGGCTTACTCGTAAGCCTGAGATAAGTACACCTACCTCTCTGGCGAATTTGCTCTAAGGCAGAAAGCATAATCCACTCCAGTTCTTGGCCGAAACATGGTTCGTAAGAATCTACACCAGGCATTTCAATTCCAATAGAAGGAGTCATCATAGATTGATGCGCACCGCCTTCTGGAGCCAAACTGAGCCCTGAAGGAGTACCTACAACTATAAACTTTCCTCCTGAATAAACACTGTACACAAAAGCATCTAGGCCTCGTCTTATGAATGGGTCATACAAAGTTCCTACGGGGAATAGCATTTCATTTTCCATCTCATATGAAAGTCCCAATTGCCCTAACATCATAAATAAATTATTTTCGGATATGCCTAGTTCAATGTGTTGTCCCATTTCAGATTCTTCCCATCTCAATGCCCTTAACACCGCTTCGTCGGGAAGGGCTTCTTCTTCATCCAATCTCCACACCCCTACCCGGTTTATCCATCCTCCAAGATTAGTAGAACTCGCAACATCTGGACTAACTGTTACCATTCTTTCGGAAATACCTTCCAAATTTCGTGACATATCAGTAAGGACCAAACCAAAAATTTGTTGGGTTGACATATTTCCTGAATATGTTCTGCCAAAATCATTTGGGATATGTTGCGGAGGTCGTCTTACGGGTGTTTCCGATTTCCTTAATTTGTTACCTACGTTAAAACATAGTTGACCTTCCGGTGTGTCCCGGTTGAGAGGAATCCACGTGCATCCCTCTTCTATTCCCAGAGTCTGTCTTAAAATTTCCATCTGATCTTCAGACAAAACCACAGAGTGGTTTTGCGGATCGCCAATTGATGGCAGCATAAACCCTTTCAACGTATACGCAAATATGACGTTGGGACCGGAGGTACTATCAGCAAGCCTGAAAGCCTCTCGTAATGTAGAAAAGTCGTGTCCACCTAAATTATGGAATAATCTGTTCAATTGATTATCATCCCATTGATCAATCAAGGACGAAATCTCGTTGGGAAAATCACTATATTGGGGTAACCATTTTCTCAACGTTGGGCTTCCCACTCTCAAAAGTCTTTGATACACCTGATTACTCATTTGATCGATAGCGATTCTCAGTAGTTCTCCATTAGGCTGATCAAATGCTTCTTTTAGCAATTTGCCATATTTAGCTTCTACAACATTCCATCCGTTAGCTTCAAACATGTTTTTCCAGGCACCCACCCGTATACCAGGGATGATTCTATCGAGGCTTTGGCGATTTAAATCAACGACCCAAACTATATTTGAAGCTTGAGCCATACCTGGTTCCGCTATAGACTCCCATATTGAGCCTTCATCTAATTCAGCATCCCCAACAATAGAAATATATCTTCCCTTAGGTGAAATACTGAACCCATGTGTTGATAAATATGACCTACCAATAGATGCGAAATTGGGGGCCACAGGTCCAAAACCCACGGAGCCAGTAGAAAAATCAACACCATCGGGATCTTTCGTACGACTGGGATAAGCCTGTAACCCACGATATGCTCTTAATTCTGTTAAATAGTTTGAATCTAAATTCCCGATCAAATATTGAATAGCATGAAATATAGGCGAAGCATGTGGTTTAACGGAGATTTTGTCCTCACTCTCCATAAATTCGAAATACAATGAGGTCAATATCGTAGCTATCGAAGCACTGGAAGCTTGATGGCCCCCGACTTTTGTACCATCAGCATTTGGGCGAACATGATTGGCATGATGCACCATTTGCATTGACGTCCATAAAATTTGGCTTTGGACCTTCAGCAGAAGGCGATCCTTTTCTGCATCGCTAAGACCGGACAAATCAGCTTGAGACATTAGCAACCCCCTACACAACCTTGTGGCGTCAGGGCCTATGAACAGTTTACAGGCCTCTCATCTATTAGCGAGAGTATACCAGCACACATTACAAAAATATCCGGCCAAAACAATCAATCCTTTTACATCAAAACGTGATCACGTTTTGATGTAAGGATCAATCCAGGATAAACCCTCCAAGGTTGTCGCAGCAGGTATATATTCACATCCAATCCAACCTTCATATCCAATTTCGTCAATAAATTGAAATAGAAAATCGTAGTTAATCTCTCCTGTTCCTGGTTCATGCCTCCCGGGGTTATCTGCAAGCTGCATGTGACTTATATCTTTCAAATTGGACTCAACCGTCCTTGCCAAATCACCTTCCATAATCTGCATATGATAAATGTCGTATTGGAGAAAAAGATTATCCGACCCAACGTCATTCAAGATTCCCTTAGCCTGTTCAGTATTATTCAGAAAAAAACCTGGCATATCTATGGTGTTTATACTTTCAATGATGAGTTTTATACCTTTATTTTTAAATATTGGTGCGGCATACCTCAGGTTATCTACAAAGGTCTTATGTGCCTCTCCTTCACTAATATCTCCTGGCAAAATTCCAGCCAGGCAATTAACTTGAGGGCAACCTAGTGTAGACGCATACTCAACAGCAAGTTCCACGCCTTCCTTAAACTCACCTACTCTATCAGGATGGCACGCTATACCCCTTTCACCACTGTCCCAATCCCCAGCAGGTAAATTATGAAGAACCTGCACAAGTCCATTTTCACCTAGAAGATTGAGTAAATGATCCTTGCCATAATCATAGGGGAAAAGATATTCAACCCCTTTAAAACCAGATTCTGAGGCTTTGGAGAATCTATCCAAAAATTCAAACTCATTAAACATCATACTTAGATTTGCAGCTAACTTGACCATAATTAACACTCCCAAATTACATTTAATTACAAATTGTATAGCCAACAAGTGTTACAAGGTAACCCAGTAATTAAGTCAAAACCCTAAATATGCTAGTATTTCTTATACATTTGGGGACGCGCGGATTCGACAGTGGATGTCACCGCGGGATTGCAGGTCGGGGCGCCTTCACACCTCGTTAACAAGAGGGCAAAAAAGTAACTGGCGATAAAGAGCTAGCACTGGCCGCTTAAGCGGTCACGTCCTTCGGCCCCGATCCTCGAAGGGGACGAAAGGGCGCCAATAGACGAGGTGCAGCCAGTTGGACGCCGATAATGCTGGCTAAAGACAATCGGCTAGTCTGATTCAGCCGTTAGCCGATCGACGCTGAGTTTTACGAAAATAAAGGTCGGATAAGCCTGTAGTACATCTCGTTCGGGGTATCTTCTGGACGGGGAGTTCGACCCTCCCCCGTCTCCACCAGATATAAAAGGCCCTCTGCCAGTTGACAGAAGGCCTTTCCTACAACTCCGTTAGCAATTTCATTTGTTTGATTATTTCATGCTTGGGGTTTCAAAACCAGGCTACTTTAGGATTTTGTTCTCAATTTAGTATATTATTCGCTCGTCATAATTAACACTGAAGGGTTATTTGAATTTACTGTGTGATCCGTACACATATAAGGAAGCAATGAAATGGCAACTCGAGTACTAACAGGTGAAGAGATCGAGGAAATCAAGGGTAACGCTCAGGATCACTTCTGGCCACATTCCCGTCCAGCTGGGGACATCTCCGAGGATGTGGGGCTAAAGGTTGTAAAGGGCGCAAAGGGAATTTGGGTGGAAGATGCCAACGGAGATCAATATCTGGATCTTATATCTGGAATGTTCTTAAAAGCTATTGGACATGGCAGAAAAGAGATTGCAGAAGCTGTCTATGAACAAATGACCGATATTAGCTACTCTCCCGGTGGAACAGTAACACCCGCAACGGCCGAACTTTCTGCAAAAGTAGCCAGTTTAGCACCGGACAAGCAATCCAGAATATATTTTGTAAGCGGCGGATCTGAAGCAGTCGAAACGGCAGTGAAGATGGCCAAGCAGTACCACTTCAATAACGGAGATGCTGCAAGATGGAAAGTTCTGAGCCGCAAAGGTTCCTATCATGGTGCGACACATATGTGCATGAGTATGGGGCAAGCTGGACCGTCTCAGATTGGGCCTTTAATGCCGGGTAATATCCATGTTTCACAGCACAATAATTACAGGGGAGTTTGCAATGATGGAGAAGGGAATTGCAATCTTCAATGTGTGAAAGACATTGAATCCGCAATTCAACATGAAGGACCAGGGACGATAGCAGCATTTATAGGAGAGCCAATCACTCAAGCAGGAGGTACACACATACCTCACCCAGATTACTGGCCCATGATTCGCGAAACATGTGATAGGCATGGAATCATCATGATTTGTGACGAAGTCATAACTGGCTTTGGCAGAACGGGAAAAATGTTTGCAACTGAACATTGGGACATAAAACCCGATATAACTACGGTGGCAAAACAATTGACTAGCGGATACATGCCGATTGGAGCTGCAATCGCTAGTAAAAAAATCGCAGACGCATTCATAGGAGATGAGGATCGTACTTTTCGTCATCTAATAACCTTTGGGGGTAACCCCGCATCTTGCGCAGCTGGAATTGCGAACCTAAAAATTATGGAAAAAGAAGGAATGGTTGAAAACTCGGCCAAGATGGGAACTTATCTTTACGATCAGATGCAGAAATTATACGAACATTCAATCGTGGGAAATGTTAGAGGAGGTCTTGGACTAATGGGTGCGATTGAAATAGTGAAAGATCGGGTAACTAAGGAAATTTTTCCGAAAGAATCAAAACTCGCAGCGAAAGTTACTCGCATCATGAGACAACATCATGTTCTCGGAAACTTAGGGCGTGCCGGGGAAATAGCCATAGCGCCGCCGCTCTGTATTACAAAAGATGAGGTAGACGACCTAGTTGACCGTCTCGATTCGGTTATCACCAACATAGAAGCAGATATATAAGCAACTAATATAATAAGTGGTAATGGTACCCCTCAAACGATATGAGACTTCGGTCAATCGAAGTTGATTTGATCGGTAGTTTCAGCCAATATACCTGATCATCAAAAGTAACACATCGCACCAAACTGCATCCTCGTTAATCCTAAGAGTCAGATGTTGGTTGATGCCCTTTCAGGAAAGTTAGGGCATGCTCTACTACTCCATCAATGTTATGCTGTGAATCCTTCCAGGGAAAAATGGTTAATTCTGAATTGGGGGCAAGGCTGGCGACTTCTATAGCAACATCGTAAGGATGAGGTGGGACATTGTCGGGAGCTATAAGGAGTGGGGTTTTAAGCCTCTTTACGAATTCCCGAGAAACTGTAAATACGAAATCCGCCCGTTCAGTGTACATATTTGTTAGAAAATCATGTATTTCAGAATCGGTGACACTACCAAGCTTTTTATTCAGGTGGGGGGCCCATCGTTTTATATTGTTCTGGTAAAAAAGATCTGGATGCTCTGGGCTAAATCCACTCGGTTGCATCATTGCAGCTGCAACCACCCTATCAGGAGCCAATCTAATCAAGTTGTGGATCATTGGACCCCCAATACAAAAGCCCATAATCATGAATTCTTGGATTCCTAGATGATCCATAAGTCCTAATTGATCATCAGAATAAGCATCCCAGGGTCGCTCGATTTCTAATGGACCGCTTGAGTGACCGAAGGCCGCATTACGTAGATCAGCGGATATACAACGGAAATCATTCCCGTACATTTTCATAGGGTTAAACGGTACATCAGTATCCAAAGATGCTACGGATGAGTTAAGTCCACCCCCTGGTATTATCAGCAAAGGAAACCCTGTACCGACTTCTTCATAATAAATACGAACATCCTTTCTCTCATAAAATGGCATTATTAACCCCCTCTGTAATTTGTCTCATTACCAGATTAAATCTCATTTGAACCACAAGCATTCTGCTGTACCACCCAAAATTGCTGCTTGTTCCTCAGGATTCAACCCCAAATCCTCTTGAAAGATACGTAGGTGATCACTGTAAGTCACCTTAGGGGCCCATAACTCCAGTGGGAAATCCGAACCCCATATACATCTGTCCGGACTATATGCATCTATAAAGCGCTTGCAAGCATCATGCATATCTCTAAAAGGGAAAAGTTCTGCAGATCCAGTGGGTATAAAGGTAAGTTTAGCGTACACGTTTGGGTATTGAGCTAAATCCAGGACCTTTGATACTGTAGCGTCGTAATCTTCACCATACTTCAATGAAAGACAATGATCCAGCACAACCGACAGATTAGGAAAATCTCCCAATAGAGTTTCTAATTGATCTGATACCTCAAGAGGTATCAGGGAATTAATAACTATCCCAAGTTCAGAAGCTTCCCTCCATAGGCGGCGAACACCGGGGCCATCATAACTCCCATCAGCAGCTTGGATACTCCGCAAACCTTTAACATTGGAACGATCATAAAGTGCGTAAAGCATGTCCGGACTAT
>MDTE01166363.1_pt1 | contig 19778 bp, 12 predicted proteins | sample 811231 | NCBI WGS metagenome assembly MDTE01 (sample SAMN05326651, study PRJNA326480) | marine metagenome | isolation source: seawater | place: Indian Ocean: Red Sea | collected 2010 | reverse complement strand
GGTTCGGGGGCGGCCGCTGCCGCCTCGATTGGCAGTCCGACCGCCGCCAGGGCGCACGCAATGAGCGTCAATGTCCACTTTTGGTTGCGGGAACGGTCCGGGTGGGCACGGCGGGTCGTCATGCGATCTCCAGGGAAACCGGGGTGTGAACGTCGTTCGCTTGCTGGCTGACCATCATACCGTATGGTCGGCCGGATAACGGGTTCGACCCGCATAAGGCACACGCCGCAAACACACCACCGCCTATTGTGTTTGCTGCTAAATCTGTGAGGATGATCCCAGTTGAAGGCAAGTCGCGATCCACTACGAAAGGCTGTCTGCGATGTCCTGTTGCTTGCGGGTTTATTGGTTTCTCGTGGCGGGTTTGTTTTGCCAGGTGGCCAGTGCCCAGTCACCGTCTGCCGGGTTCGTGCATTACCGCGTGTTATCGGCTCCAGAGGCCGTCCAGGCTGCGGCTGCCACCACAGACCACGTGTTCGCGATCACCAGCGATAAAGTGGCGGTTTATGCGCGGCGAAGTGGGCAGCGGATTGGCGTCAGCAGCGGGCCAGCGCGGCACTTGAACAGTGGTCTGGTCTGGAAAGGCAAGCTGTTGTGTGCTCATTCCAACTACCCTCAGTTGCCGGAGAAAAGCGAAGTGAAGGCATTCGATCCGCTGACACTGAAGCTGACGACCTTCAAATCACTGGGGGACCAGGGAGGCAGTCTCACCTGGATTGTGCGACGCGGCCCGCACTGGCTTTGCAATTTCGCCCGGTACGACGAGCACAATCACGAGACGTTTCTGGTGGAGTTTGATGCGCGGTTCAAGGAACTAAGACGATGGACCTACCCGCGCAGCGTGATCGAGAAACTGGGCCGGTTCAGCCTGTCTGGAGGGGTCTGGTATCAGGACGAATTGCTCGTGACTGGGCATGACGACCCGGTTGCCTTTCGGCTCCAGCTGCCGCCAACCGGGAAACAGCTAAAGCATCTGGGCAGTTATCCGGTTCCCTTCAGCGGGCAGGGATTTGCCGTGGACCCGGTCGGAGGAGGGCTGGTGGGGATTCACCGCGCCCGGCGGCAGGTGATTTTTGCCCGCCGTACTGCGCGTTAGAGATGTCAGCGACTGGCGCCACCGCCGGTGGCGCCAGTACGCAGAAGTGCTATCCCGGCCTGACGACTTATGGCGTGCCCAGGCAATACAAATAGCCATCGGTCCGCAACAACAATTGTCCCTTGTGGGCGACGGGGCAGGCATTCGTCCGGCTTTCATCGTCAGCAAACGTGTTGTGTGCCAGCAATTTGAATTCTGGACCGGGTTCCAGGACATACGTGCCATTGTGTTGGCTGCTGCAGTACAGCTTGCCATCTGCGGCGAGTACCGACGAGTAGACTAATCCGGGCCGGGGTGCCAAACGTTGTTCGTAGACGATTTCACCGGTCTTCGTGTCCAGGCAGTAAGCAGTACCCCGGCTCTCATGAATCCAGAACAGGTGGCCGTTTACGACCACGGGACTGGAGACGTTGGAGCCTCGCGAGGTTTTCCAGAGCAGGTGACTGTCGGTGACGTCGCCGCGTCCTCCCAGCTTGATGGCCAGAGCGGTGTTTCTCCGGCCGCCGATCACATAGGCGACTCCTTCGTGGGCGACGACGCTAGGACAGACGTAACCGCCATCAGGAATCCCTTCGCATTCCCAGAGTTGTTTGCCAGTCGAGGGATCGACGCCGATCACTTTTTGCGGCAGGCTGACGACCAGTTCAGAAGCGTCTGCCGAGACCGGAACCAATAACGGTGTGTTCCAGGAACCGCGCACACCGGACAGCGTCCAGACCTCTTTGCCGGTTTGTTTGTCCAACGCGACCAGGCGACGGCTTTCTACACTGGCATTGATGATCACCAGATTCTCGTGCAGTACTGGTGAGTTAGAGGAGCCCCAGCCGTGGGTGCCACTGCCGACATCCGTGGTCCAGATTGTCTTTCCCTCGAGATCGAGGCAGAAGACTCCGGTCTTGCCGAAGAAGATGTAGAGGTGTTTGCCGTCCGTTGTCGGTGTACTTGAGGCGTAGCCGTGTCGGGCATTATTGCCGCCAGAATACTTCGACTCCGGTAGTTTGGGCTCAAATTCGCGCTGCCAGATCTGCTCGCCAGTTTCACGGGAGAGACAGAGCACCTGGCGGCGCAAATTGGCCTGGTCACCTTGATTGGGTTCGAGGCCATAACCGGTGTACGAGGTCAGATAAATTCGGTCGCCCAGAACGATGGGACTGGCTGTTCCCGGACCAGGCATCGGGGTCCGCCAGACCACGTTTTCGGTGGCGGACCAGGAATGTGGCAGGCCTACTTCCTGGCTGCGAGCCAGACCGCCTGCGTCACGAAACCCGATTACGTCTGCTGCCTGCGTCGCCAGCGGTCCACTGGTCACGAGTAGCAGCAAGAGTGTGGACTGGATCGTTCGCATTTGTTGTTCTCCGATATTGTGCTGTAATGGGTGGCAGGGGGGCCGCTGCCGTCGAATTTTCAACTCAGGATGTGGGTTACTGTACCAACTCGCTTGCCAGAGGGGAAACGGCGGAACGCTAACAGCATCCCTGGCAGGAATACGATTTCTGGTGTCCAGGTGCGCTGTGTACTGGCCCCGCGCTCTGGGCTGCTCGTCATCTTTGGCTGATTTCCCACACTATTTTTGCGCGCAGGGATCTTGGGAGACGCCTGCCGGGGGCGTAGAATTTGCCTGGTGTGATGCGACTCTCCTGAGTTGTGGCGTCTGCTTGTGGACCAGTTGTCTTGGGTAGTGTCTGGTTGCCTGAAGCAGGTGCTGTCACAGCGGCCCGCGGATAACAGACAACGCAAATGAGGTATTCACGATGTCGACAGCAGTTACTTCTTGCCATTTTTTTCGCCTGCTGACACAAGGCGCGAGTGCGGCGTTGTTGTTGGCCTGTGTACCGCTGGTGGCCTCGGGGCAATTTCGTGATGCGAGCGAGGAACTTGGTTTTTCCGGGGGAGGGAAAGCTGCTTTTGCGGACTACAACGGAGATGGTTGGATCGATGTGTATGCGGGTGGCAAACTGTTCCGTAACGAAGGTGGCAAAAAGTTTGTTGTTGTCAGTGATGCAGGTGTGCCAGGTGGAGAGGTCATCTGGGGTGACTACGACAACGATGGCCATCCGGACCTGTTTCAGTTTACTGGCGCCGGTTCTCTCCATCGCAACAAAGGTGACGGGACGTTTGAGCAGAAGGAGTTTCCCGCGTTGCCAACGGTGAACTCGCGCGGAGCGGTGTGGATCGACATCAATAACGACAGCCAATTGGATCTTTATGTTGGGGGCTATGAAATCTGGCAGCAAGCGGTTCACCCCGATGCGATTTACCTCAATGAGGGTGGTGGGAAGTTTACCAAGCATTGGCAGAGTGCGGATGGAAATTACTCGGCGCGCGGCGTGACCGCAGCAGACTATAACGAGGATGGTTACGTTGACGTCTACGTGTCCAACTACCGCTTGCAGCCGAATCATTTGTGGAAGAATGGAGCCCAAGGTAAAGGCGTATTCACCAACGTTGCCATGGAGGTTGGCGCCGCAGGGAAACCTTCGCAGGTGATTCCCTACACAGGTGGGATTACCTACCCCGTGTGTGGCCACACGATTGGTTCCTGCTTTGGAGATCTCGACAACGACGGTCACCTGGATATTTTCGTCGGTAATTTCGCGCACGCTGCCGCCTATCAGAACCGCCCGCAGTTTTTGCGGAACCTGGGTCCGGAAGGTGAGTACAAATTCGAAGACAAGTCGGAGGGGGCCGGTCTGGGCTACCAGGAATCGTATGCGTCGCCGGCACTTGGGGACTATGACAACGACGGTGATCTCGACCTGTATTTTACGACGGTTTACGGTGGAAACTTTCCGGTGTTGTACCGTAATGAGGGTGACTGGAAGTTCACCAATGTGACTGCCGAAGAGAAAATCCCAAACCTCTCTCCGACTTACCAGGCAGCCTGGGCCGATATTGATAATGACGGCGATCTGGACCTGTGTACGGCGGGCAAGTTGTTTGTGAACGAGGGCCGCCCGCATCATTGGATCGAGGTAGCACTTGGAGGAGATGGCGAGCGGGTTACGCGTACGGCGGTGGGCGCGCGGGTCAGTATTCGTCTGGGAGAACGGCTGGTCACACGCCAGATTGAAGCAGGTACTGGCGAGGGAAATCAGAATGCATTGCGTTTGCACTTCGGATTGGGGACCCATGAAGGGCCTGTTGATCTTGAGATCGTCTGGCCAGGCAAGTCCGTTCAGCGTGTCAAAGGTCTGGCTGTAAACCAGTTGCATCGTGTCGAGTATGAGGCGACCAGCCCCTGACCCGTGTTGGCGTATTGGATCAATGTTGCGTGTGGATGGTCTGTACTGCGGTGTGGGTTGGCGTCGTTCGTTCAGATCCAGGCTGGTTCGTAGTCAGTTGCAGGCCGATAAATGGTAGTGGGGTTGTGGGTGTACTGGGGAGGTTGAGGCGAAGCGTTATGGGACACGGGGTATTCAGAATGCGAATCTGGTTCTTGCTGGCTGGTCTGATTCATCCGCTGGTGGTTGCCTCCACGGTGTGGTTTTCGGTTGCGGCAGCGCAAGCCGAGACAGCGGGAGACCCGGTGCTGGGCCGGCAGGTTGCTGATTTTTCGCTCAGAGATTTTCGAGGGAAGTTGCACACCCTCGCCGATTACCAGGACCGTCAGGTCGTGGTCGTTTATTTTATGGGTACTGAATGTCCGCTGGCGAAGATTTATGGACCGCGGGTGCAGGAGATCGCGAGTGAATTTGCTGCGGCAGACGTGAAGGTCCTGGCCGTGAACGCGAATGTTCAGGATTCGCTTGCCGAGCTCGAGTCTTTCGCCCGGTTGCATGGGCTGGAATACCCGATTCTCAAGGACCTGAATTACAAGGTTGCTGACCTTTTCGGTGCCAGTCGCACGCCGCAGGTGTTTGTACTCGATCGGTTGCGCAAAATTCGTTACTACGGTCGGATCGATGCACAGTTCACGTTTGGTTCGGGAGTAGGCTTAGCCCAGCCTCAGAAGCAACGGCAAGACCTGGCGATTGCGATACGACAGCTGCTGGACGGCAAGCCGGTATCGGTTCCTGCCACGGTAGCCAGAGGTTGTCTGATTGGCCGTGCCCGTGAACCCCAGCCAGATTCTCCCGTGACGTACAGTCGGCAGATTTCAAGGCTGATCCAGCGGCGCTGCCTGGGTTGTCATCGCACGGGACAGATCGCACCCTTTGCTATGACGGATTACGAAGAGGTGGCCGGATGGGGAGAGATGATTGCCGAGGTCGTACGTGAGCAACGCATGCCACCCTGGCATGCGAATCCAGAGCACGGCAAATTCGCTAACGAGAACCGCTTGTCAAAAGCAGAAAAACAGTTGATTTACACATGGGTGGAGAATGGCTGCCCGCGCGGTGACCCGGCTGACCTTCCTGCCCCTCGGAAATTCCAGGAAGGCTGGTTTTTGCCTCGCGAACCGGACGTGGTTGTCGCTTTACCGCGGGTCGAGAAGATCAAGCCGGCCGGGGTGGAGAATTATCGATACATCGAGGTTGACCCCGGTTTTCAGGAAGACAAGTGGATTGCGTTGGCAGAATGCAAGCCTGGTAATCGTGCGGTTGTGCATCACATCATCGTCTATGTTCGGCCGCCGCGAAAAACTACCGGTGATCGCCGTCGGCGAAATACGAACCGTCGAGGTCTTGTCTTTCTGGCAGGTTTTGCACCGGGTACCCGCCCGTTGGCGCCACCTCAGGGATGGGCACGCAAGGTGGAGGCGGGTTCCAGGTTTGTGTTTCAAATGCACTATACGCCGATCGGTACTTCCCAGACGGATCGTAGCAGCATCGGCTTGCTGTTTGCAGACAAGGAGACCATTACGCACAGGGTGGTTACCAGCGCGGCGGTGAATCACCGGTTTGAAATTCCACGCCGTGAAGCGAATCATCGGGTTGTGGCTCGCAAGACGTTTCGCCGTGATACCTACCTGTTCTCGTTGTTTCCACACATGCACATGCGCGGGAAATCTTTTCGCTACGTGTTGCTCTACCCAGGTCAGCAGAAGAAGTGGGAAGTATTACTGGATGTCCCCAGGTTCGACTTCAATTGGCAGAATGCGTATGAGCTGACAGAGCCGAAGTTGATTCCCAAAGGAAGCGTGCTGCATTGCACGGCTTACTTCGATAATTCCGCAGGCAACCTGGCGAACCCGGATCCAGAGCAGACGGTCCGCTGGGGAGACCAGACCTGGGAAGAGATGATGATTGGCTATATGCATACAGGAATTCCGATCGTGCCGGGCGAGTTACGTGATGGCTCGGGTAAACCAGCGGTCCCGGATGCGGGAGAGTAAAGGTTTTCTGTCCACGGGCTCCCCTGCCCTGATAGGTTGGATTGGAGATCACTGCCACACGGTATGCGTGCCACATTTTCCTTACGTCTGGTAGAGTGGTGTGGTTCAATGCAAGATCACGGGCACGCGCAACGGAGTTGGTAGTGGGTTGCTTGCACGACTGATTTGCGATCGCGTGGGTGTATTCTTGTTACACGGTGAGTCTGAAGCGACGCAATTCCGTGGCGCATCTGGCATTCGGGGAGGCGTTTCTTGCAACCGACATCGACTCCAATAAGCCGCCGCACGTTGTTTGGACTGGGGGGCCTCTCCGTCGGTTCGATTTTGCCACTGGGTATTACCTTGCCTGAGGTACTGGCAAGCGAAGCAGGCGGAGGCAGTCATCAACAGGTCAATGTGATTTTCATGTTCTTGCAAGGAGGTGCGAGCCACGTTGACATGTATGACATGAAGCCGGCTGCACCCGCGGAAGTGCGCGGGAAATACAATCCGGTGTCCACACGTGTTGCCGGTTTGCAGCTCAGTGATCAGCTTCCCAGGATCAGTGCCGTGGCCGACAAGTTTTCTTTGATTCGTTCGGCGCACTCATATACTTCTAAGCATGGTGAAGGGGACGTCCACATTATGTGCGGGAGTCCGGTCGACAAGAATTTGCAGGCTCCTGGTGTCGGCGCGGTGCTCAGTAACCAGCAGCCGCAAAGAGCGGCAGTTCCTCCTTTTGTTCACCTTGGTGACATGAAACACCCGGCCTACAGCGCACCGGGATATGGTGGATTTCTCGGACCCGCACACAACCCGTTCTTGATTGACCAGAATCCCAACGCTCCACAGTTTGCAGTCAAGGAGTTTGATACTGCGGCAGAGATTGGTGTTCGCCGGCTAGGCGACCGTAAGAGGTTGTTGAAGTCGCTCGACGCATTCCAGGCTGCGGGAGAAAAACAGCTTGAATTCGGTTTCGTGCAGGACCGATTTACCGAGCGCGCCCTGAGCCTGTCGACCTCACGGCAGGCGAAGGATGCTTTTGATCTTTCCAGAGAAGCGCCGAGCTTGCGTGATTCGTACGGCCGAAATCGAGTCGGCCAGGGGATGCTGCTGGCGCGCCGTTTGATTGAGTCCGGTGTTCGATTTGTCACGATTCAGGGCTACGTTGACACCGGTATTTATGCCTGGGATCACCACTGGGGTATTTTTCCCCACCTCGATCGCCAGCTGCCAATTTATGACAGCAGTTATGCGGCATTGTTAAACGATCTTGAGGACCGCGGGTTACTGGATAGTACCTTGGTGATTACGGCGGGAGAATTCGGACGAACACCAAAGATCAATGCCCACGCACGTGGGCCGGGCCGTGATCATTGGGGAGGTTGTTTCAGTCTGACGCTAGGTGGTGGCGGCGTGAAAACTGGCAGAGTGGTTGGCACTAGCGACAAGTACGGAGCTGCCCCCGTCGACCGACCGGTCTCTGTGGCGGATTTTGTGGCAACCGTCTACCGCGTTTTGGGTCTTGACCCACATGCGGAAGTCACTGCCCAGGGGCGCCGGATGCAGATGTTGCCGGCGGGACATGCGATTGACGAGCTGTTCTGACTCCCTAGGGCCCGCCGCGCAGCAGTTTCAGGCCCCCTCTGGATCCCTGTCGGCACACATGGGTAGCTCGACCGTCTGGTTTGTCTGGGGCGGCCCGCTGCGGCTAATTTGTGTGCCGTAATCAGTGGTGGATTATCGTATTGTGTGGCGACACTTATAATAGGCTGTCGTAGCCCTGCCAGGGGTAATTGGTCTATTGGGAATTGATTGCGAGTTGCAACGTCATGAAGCCATCGACCTTGTTGGTCCCGTTTCTGTTACTGGCGTTCTGGTCCCGGCTGGGCGTGGAACGCGTTCAGGCAGATGAGTTCCGCGCGCAGGTGCAGCCCTACCTCAAGACCTACTGTGAGAAATGCCACAATCCCAAACTGGCGAAAGGTGAACTGGATTTTTCGGTCTACCGGAGTGAAGTCAATGTGACCGCTCACTTTCGTCGTTGGAATAACATCATTGCCTTCATCAAGAGTGGTGAAATGCCACCGGAGAAGGAACCACAGCCTGGCATCGCCGAGAGCAATGCAGTGGTTGCCGCTATCGAGGCTATTCTGCTGAAAGAGGCGCGCAGAAACGCCGGTGATCCGGGCGTGATCTTGCCGCGCCGTTTATCCAACACTGAATACGACCTCTCGATCGAGCATCTGACCGGCGTTGCGATCCAGCCGACAAGAACCTTTCCCGTGGATCCCGCGGGAGGTGAAGGATTTGATAATACGGGGGAGGCGCTGAGCATGTCCCCCAGCCTTTTGAAGAAGTATCTTGGTGCGGCCCAGCAAGTTGCCAGTCACATGGTGCTTACGACTGCAGGGATTTCGTTTGCTCCCTATCCGGTGACCTCGTACAACGAACGAAAAAAACTGACCGAGCAGGCGATCATCGATTTTTACGCCGACCATAAGGTTGATACGCTTGCATACCTGACCGCTGCCTGGCGTTATCGTTTTCGTGGTGCGCAGCACCAGAAGATGTCCGTTGCCGAGTGGGCAGCCAGTGCTGGACTGAGCGGGAAATACCTGACGCTGGTTTGGCAGACCTTGTCGACGGCCGAACGGTCTACAGCCGATGAAAAGTCCGGGTTCTTGAAGCAGTTGGGCGAAGCCTGGTTGTCGCTGCCGGCGCCAAAAAGCAGGACAGACCGGCCTGCGGAACTGTTGGCGTTTGCCGGGACAATTGAGTTTGGACGCCGGTTGTTGACCCCCCGTTTGCAAGGACTGATCAAGTCAAACGCGGGGAACTGGCCGATCCAATGGCTTCAATTTCGCTCGAATGTTGCGTCGCAGCGTGATCAGTACGCGGCCTCTAATTTGCGGAGTGAGGTACTGCTCACTACGGGAACAGTGCGTTCACCTGATGCAAAGAAACCTCAGCCATATTCTGTATTTGTGCGGTTTGATCGTGGTTTTGGCGACCAGGATGGCTATGTGATCCTGAAGAGGCCCATTTTTAGTCGAGCGCAGAAATTACCCAAAAATCAAAAGGAAGAGAAGGAGAGCCACCAGGTCCAGTCACTGCGTTCCGTGTTGGAAATGCATCACCCCGATCTCGTGGAGCAGCTTGGTTTCGGTACACACCCGGCGGTGAATGCGGACGGGAACCTGACGCCGGAAGACGCAACGGTGCATCTGCCATTTGATGAGGGTGAGGGAGACATTGTGGGAGATGTTGCCAGCAAGGAACGCCAGGGGAAGGTTTATGGTCCCGTGTCGTGGCAGCCAGGCAAAACGGGCACCGCGCTGGCAACCAGTGGCGAGAGCTATGTCGATGCTGGCAATACCGCCAACTTTAATCGTCAGGAGCCGTTTTCTTTCGGATGCTGGATCAAGCCGACCGGTGAGGCCAGTGGGGCACCGCTCGGCAAGATGTCTGAAGAGGATGAGAACCGTGGTTATTTTATTGACAGTTCTGGTGGCAAGCTCCAGGTCATGTTGTCACATGAGTGGCCTGAGAACTCGATCATGGTGCACACCGTGGAAAAAATTGCACCGGATCAATGGCAACACGTGTATGTGACGTACGACGGGTCGAGCAAGGCCAGCGGCGTCGCTGTTTATGTAGATGGCCGTGCGGTTCAGACCGCCGTGATTTCGGACACACTGGTATCGGATATTACGACGGAAGCACCCCTGCTCATTGGGCGTCGCTATCTGGGTCCGAAGGGATCACCGTTTCACGGTTTGATTGATGACGTTCGGCTTTTCAACCGTACCCTGTCAGCGGAGGAAGTAGCGGCCCTTGCCGATGTGGGCCCGGTGGCACTCGACCGCGAGTGGCTTGTCGTGAAAACGCCTGCGGTGATTGAGATTCCCATTACAGTAGCCATGCAACGCGAATTACAAGGGAAGCACTTGCTGTGGCCCTGTCAGTTGGATCCCAAGTACAGCAAAGACGCCAGCGTGCTGGTCCAGCACGGCAGTGGCAGTCTTCCAGAAAATCGACTTGATCGAATGCCGGCCCACCTGATGTACGGTACGAGTGCAGCTGCCCAGAGGCTGGCACGTTCAGGGAACATTTTCAGCCAGACTTTCCCCAATCGTTTTTTCTACGTTGACGAGAAACGCGGGCTGGCGGCGGGCTTTCATCTGGTGGAAGGGTTTTTTCGTGACGATCAGCCATTGGTCAGCAAGGTGCTGACCGATGACGAAGTTGAACAGCTTGATCGCCTCTGGCGCGAATTGGATTTCGTGACACAGAGTACCGAGACGCTGCTGCGGGGATTTGTCTGGTTTGAGCGTTCAGAACGCCATGTGCTGCATGACAAACGGTTTGATTTTCTCCGCGCTGAAGATCCAGAACTCGTGCAGGCTGGGCTGCTGGGCCGTTTCGAGCGTCTCTATCTCGACAAATTGGGGACCCCGGCGAAGGTTGGTTCGTTCCAGCCCGTGAAACCGAGCGACAAGTTCAACATGGTTCATGGTTTCTTCGAGGATATTCGCAAAGGATTGCGGACCCAGACCGAGACGCTCGCGCGTGTCGAACCGATCGGGCTGGCTGATGTTGAGCAGTTTGCGAGCCGGGCCTACCGCCGTAGTCTGACGAGCGTCGAGCGACGCGGACTGCAAACCCTGTACGTCCAATTGCGCGAGGATGGTCAGGCGGTTGAGGAACGTTTGCGCGGTCTGATCACCGCCATCTTGTTGTCTCCGGACTTTTGCTATCGCTTTAACGACACGCCTGCCGGTGACGGCGTCTACCCGATCGGGGCGAACGATCTGGCGAGTCGACTGAGCTACTTCCTGTGGTCATCGATTCCCGATGCTCCACTGCTGGCGGTCGCGGCGCAGGGAGGCCTGCAGGATTCGGAAACATTGGTTGCGGAACTGCGGCGGATGTGCAAAGACGATCGTATCCAGGCGTTTGCACGCGAGTTTTTCGGACAGTGGTTGCGTTATCGCGATTATCTCAGCAAGGATCCTATCGATGCCGCGGCGTTTCCAGGGTATGACGATGTGCTGCGGGAATCCATGTTCCAGGAGCCGACGCGTCTCGCGACCTGGCTGATCCAGCAGGACCGTCCTGTCACAGATCTGTTGACCAGTGACCAGACGTTCGTAAACGGTCGCCTAGCGGACCACTATGGAGGTGTGATTGCCGACCAGTATCGTGTGGCACGCGGCGCCTGGTTGCAGCAAGGCAATGTGGCCCGGACCCGGGTGAACGATATGCATCACGTCTGGTTTCCCGTTACCGGCCTGCAGAAGGCCGGTCGTGGTGGTTTGTTTGGTATGGGAGTCCTGCTGGCAAAGAACTCTGCCGGTCAACGGACCAGTCCCGTGAAACGGGGGTTCTGGGCAGTCCATCATCTGCTCGGCCAGCATTTTCCGCCGCCGCCGGCGGATGTCGCGGAATTACCGGACAATGAAAAAGAGTCGACCGATACCATTCGTAAGCTCCTGGCCGCACATGTTTCTGATCCCCGGTGCGCCATGTGCCATACTCATTTCGACAGCATTGGTTTGGCCATGGAAGGTTTTGATCCGATTGGCAGAGCACGTTCTCAGGATTTGGCTGGGCGTCCGATTGACAATCGGTCCGAGTTGCCAGATGGGACAACTGCTACAGGCATTCCGCAACTGATCGAGTATATTGGAGCACAGCGCAAAGAGGATTTTGTCAAAACACTGTGCCGCAAGTTCCTGGGTTACGCCTTGGGAAGGTCTGTGGCCTTAACGGATCAGCCTTTACTTCACGAAATGCAGGAACAATTGGCGCAGAACGAATATCGGTTTTCGGCGTTGTTTGAAACCGTTGTGGTTAGTCCCCAGTTCCGGCGGCAACGGGGCAGGGATTTTGTTTCGAGGCGACGCTAACGTGAGGGGCGGTTGATGTTGCCCAGTGCGGCCTGGGTAGCTTGACGCGATCAATCAATACAGAGAGAGGGTGCTGTGATGCAAACTGGAATGGATATACAAGCCGGACAACACACTGCGGTTTCACGCCGGGTGGTGTTGAGTGGGTTAGGTGCCAGTGTTGCGCTTCCGTGGCTGGAATCAGGCAAGCTGCTCGGTGTCGAGAATGACGTGGTCGGGCCTCAGCGTTTTGGCTTCCTCTTTTTTGGTGACGGGATTCATCCACCGGAGTGGTGGAGTAAAGGCAATGGTTCCGAGATGGAGCTGGGACCTGCGTTTGCCTCGCTGGAAACCGTCAAGCAGAAGGTCAATTTCATTCACGGTCTCCAGCATCCTGCCAACGTCGTTGGTGGTCACGCCAAAGGTGCGGCCGGCATCCTGACTGGAACTCAGCCTCGCGGAGGCCGTGATATTCAGGGGTCCACGAGTATGGACCAGATCCTGGCGAAAAAACACGGCAGCCAAACCGTGTTGCCGAGCCTGGTGATGGCTTGCGAACGGCCCGTGAGCGGTTTTCACGAGTCAGGCTACTCGATGATGTACGCGTCCCACGTGTCGTGGAGTTCGCCGGTTTCCCCGGTTCCTACCGAACTGTATCCGGCGCTGGCCTTCGATAGCCTGTTTCAGAGCAAAGGCAGCAAGACGCAATTGAGCGTATTGGATCACGTATTGGAACAGTTAAACGACGTCGACCGGAAAATTTCCTACTCGGACAAGTCGAAAATCGAAGAGTTCACGACATCTGTCAGAGAGGTCGAGCAGCGGTTGGCGAAAATGCAGCAACGTGACGATGAGGAGACCGCGGATACTGCGAAACTTCGTGCGGAACGGCCACAGGCCGGGATTCCCAATCAGTTGGACGAACATGCCAGGTTAATGTGTGACATCATGGCCTTGGCGTTTCAGACGGATCGCACACGAATCAGTACTCTGCTATTGACGAACAATCTCTCGGGACAGGTGTATCCGTTCCTGGGATTGAATGTTGATCACCACAACTATTCCCACAGTTGGCAAAATAAAGAATTCGCTTCGATTACCCGTTTCTGGGTGGAGCAGTATGCCTACCTGGTGAAAAAGTTGGACGGCATGCAGGAAGGCGAGGGGACCGTGCTCGACCACTGCTGTATTATGCTGGCTAATGAACAATGGACCGCCCATAACGCACCGAAAGTGCCCTTGGTGATGACGGGCAGCCTCGCAGGCACGCTGCGGACTGGACGTACGCTGGATTACGAACAGGCGAAAGAACGCAAGATGTCCTCGCTACATCTCTCCATCATGGACCGGATGGGCGTCCATCTGTCGGAATTCGGCAACACCAAGGAGCAGCTGCCGGAAGTCTAGTTGGTGTTTGCGTCAACGGTAGTAAACGCTGGTTACGGCGCGGTTGCCACTCCTCGGGTACGATAAGGTGTACCTTTAGGTGTGCTGGCACGCTACATCCCTGTGGCGGAGTTGGTTGCGCACATTGGTATATAGCTGTAGTTGCTGCGATTGTTGCCGAACTGGAAAAAACTTGGCGATTATCGCGCGGCTTGCTAGGTTCGTTGGGATCTAGGGCGTTGGGGAGGCGTGTCTGGGCGGTTCCTGTTCACGTGTGATGTAGCGCGCTACGTACTCGGTTGTCCACAGAACCATAGAAGTAACGTGGATGTTTGTTTCATTACTACCCGTGGTGTTCGCTTTCTTGGTGGCGCCAGCAGCACTCCATGTGACATTATTTGTCCTGGCTCGCCGGCCAGTAAGACTTGTCCTGACGCGCTTGGGAAAATACCAGCTTGGCTTGGCCGTGGTGATGGCTGCTCCGGTGCTCAGTGGCTGGGCTCCTGATTTGACACCAGAAGTAAGTCGTGCTGTGCAGATTAGTCTGATTGCCTGCGTCACGACCGGTATGTTGTTGCAGACCTTCCGTGGCGCGTGTCTACTTCGAATCAATCGCTCAGACTATCTCGATCTGTTAGCTTCTGGATGTAAACGGTTGCTACTTTCATTCGAACTCAAGGAAGGAGAAACGCAAGTCGTGTTGTTCGGTAAGGGACGCACGGAGACTGTGCCGATTCGACAGTTGAGTCGTCGTGTTGTGTGGACTCGCTTTCCGGCGCGAACGCCGCATGACAAGATCATGTTGTTAGGTCAGTATCTGGAGAAGTCTTTTCCTGGGCCGCTGCCACGTTTTCGCATGGTTTTGAAACAGAGATAACTAATAAGGATACGCACTATGGCATCTCGCACGGTTAAGTCTGTTGTAAGTATTAGTAATTCTCCCGAAGCGGTCATTACCTACGTTACCGATATGCAGAATCGGACGTTGTATTTGAATCCGCTGCAGTCAATTTCAAATTTGCAGGGCCAAGCCACTGAAGTCGGTTCTAGCTGGAGTTGGTCCTGGGTGATGCTGGGAGTGGAGCTTGAAGGTGTCGGTATCTGTACTGAGTACGAAGCGGGAAAGCGCTATGCATTCCGGACTGAAGGCGGCATCGTGAGCACCTTTGCCTACCAAGCGGAGCCGGCGGAGGGCGGTGCAAAATTGACGATTACGGTTGATTTCGAGGTGCCGGCCGCGGTGGCGGCACTGCCGGGCGGTGAGAGTTTACTCACGGACATGGAACAATCCGAAACGGAGAAAACGGTGCAGAATCTCAAGGCAATCCTCGATCAGTAGGTTGCGCGCCTGGGTCAACTGTTTAGTCTTTTGAGTGGCCTGCCTTGCATTTTTATTACGGTGCTATGGGTGACAGTGGTCCTCTGGATGCCTCTGCTTTAGTGTCCGCTGCGTGCAGCCGTTTGTGGCGGAGAGTTCCTGTCACTGGCTGCGCCGTTGACGTAGTGGATTGTGGCCTTCTGGCGTCAACTCGGTGGTTTTCTCGAGCGCTAGCGAGTTTGCTGGGCTCGTTGAACTTGGCGGTACGTTGTCTGTGAAGCAGATTTCTTCGTAACTGTGGTCCCCGAAACAGAGAGGGTCTTGTGAAGATCGGCTTTGTTGCTATGAGCGGCGTGCGATCATGTGATGAAAAATTGCTTTCCATGGGTTTGACGCTCCCCGGGTTTGTGGAGCGTAGTAAGACGATTGCGTCATTGCCCAGCTTAGGGTTGTTGACACTCGCCGGAATGACTCCCAAACAACATGAGGTCGTGTACTGGGAAGTCGATGAGTTAGCGGACGGTGACGCGATCGCCGCTGATTTGGACCTCGCGGTGATTTCCAGTTTTACAGCGCGGATCCAGGACGGGTATGCCGTGGCGGATCAGTTTCTCGCGCGAGGTACTCCCGTCGCTTTGGGCGGATTGCACGTGACGGTGTTACCCGAGGAAGCTGCACAGCACGCAGACACGATTGTGATCGGAGAAGGTGAGGCGGTGTGGCTGGAACTACTGGAGGACCTGGCAGCGGATCAATTGCGGCCGAGGTATTCCTCTTTTGATCGTCCGCCGTTCAGTCTTGACGATGCACCGATGCCCGCCTATGAGCTGTTGGATATTTCGAAATACAATCGTCTGACCGTGCAGACTACCAGGGGGTGTCCCTTAAAGTGTGAGTTTTGTGCAGCGTCAATTATGCTGACGCCACACTACAAGCAGAAGCCGATTGCAAAAGTGCTGGCGGAGATCGACAAGATCAGCTCGATTTGGCCGCGACCCTTTATCGAATTTGCGGATGACAATTCGTTTATCAACACGCGGTTCTGGAAGAAGTTGTTGCCTCAGTTAAGAGAGCGACGGGTCAAATGGTTTACGGAGACTGACATCTCCATTTACGAAGACGATGAGTTGTTGCACTTGATGCGGGAGTCGGGTTGTGCCCAGATTTTGATTGGTTTGGAAAGTCCTAGCGTAGTGGGATTAGATGGAATCGAATTGAAGCACAATCGCAAACGCGATTGGGCTCCACACTATATTTCTGCGATTCAAAAGATCCAATCCCATGGCATCCGAGTCAACGGCTGTTTTGTGCTCGGTTTGGATGGCCACACGGTGGAGGTGTTTGATCAGGTCATGGAGTTTGCCGAAGCCGCGGAGCTGTTTGATGTTCAGATCACGTATCAGACACCATTTCCAGGGACACCTTTGTACGATCGCTTGGAACGTGAAGGGCGTCTGCTATTTCCAGGTGACTGGAGTCGCTGTACGTTGTTCGATGTCAACTTTGAACCGACTCATATGACTGCAGATGAATTGCGAGAAGGATTCTACGGTCTTTCGAAGCAACTCTATAGCGAACAGCAGACTGCCTGGCGTCGAGAGACGTTCAAGGAGAAGTATATGCGATCCAAGAGGCCGCGCTCCAAATGAACTTACCCGCTGACGATGCAAATCTACCAGGTTCGCTGGCAGCTTTTCTTACCACTGGGCGATTCAATCGGGTGCTCGGCTGGGTGATGCTTATCGCAGGGTTTGGAGCCATGGTCTTCGTCGAGCCCTGGATCTTTTCGGTGCGCGACCCGCAAGTGTTGCTCGGCAGTGCGCAGATGCAACTCCGCCATGCGCAAGGCGTGTTGCTGGCAATGGCGTTGCTGCAACTGGTGGTTGGCTACGTCCTAACGACGAAAGCGTTTCCGCTTGGGTTTCGTTTGCAGGCGTCGCTCTGTATAGGTCTCGGAGCGATGGCTTACTCGGGGGGATATGTATTGCTGTTTTGGTTTTCACTTGGCGGATTGTTGGTGTTGGCTGGGTCTTTGCTTAATCTCGGGACGTTTCTCTGGGCGCTCCGAGTAGAAATTGGTGGTGTCGCGGCGATTCAACTTCGATTGAGCCTCTTTGTTTTATGCCTGGGGATGTTCCTTGACTTTGTCAGCGGAGTGATGAGCCTTTACCCGGATATCGTCCAGCTCGAGTGGTTTGGGACTCAAGATGAGGTGCGTTGGCGGATGCTCCGATTGGCTCGTGTTGCAGGGATTGCACTTCCGGTATTGACTTTACTCTTCTTTGATTTGGTAGACCGTACCGGAGCGCAGGGTCGGCTCGTGAAGTGGGGGCATCGCGGATTTCTTGTAGGTTCACTGACGATGACGTTAACCCTAGCGTTGGCAAGTTTTGCGTTTCTGGAGATCAAATATCTGTTAACGATTCCCTCCACGGCAGTCTGTTTTGGTGCGGTGTCCGCATGCGTGCTCGCATGGCGGCATGCCGGCCGATTGGAAGTGCTGGGCTGGTGGATTATCACAGGTTCTTTATTCGGCGGGATGCTGATCGGAATGTACGCATTTGACGGACCTTTTCCCGCACCTTCGGGTGTGGAGAATTATCAGGCGATGAGCCGTCGCCTGATGCGGGTGGGACATGCGTCGGCCATTGTGTTTGGGATGCTGGTCTTATTTCTCGCACAGCGGACCCTGGGCGTTCATTGGGGTGGTGTTGCCAATCGTTTGGGAGTGGTGTGTTATCTGGTCGGTGCGGCGCTGTCACTATCGACGATGATCGTTGCCACTTTGCTGGAGTTGCCGGCGTGGACCTTAGGGGTAGGTCCAGCCGCGATGTTCACCGGTTTATTGTTGACCGCAGTCAAGTCGCCAGGCATCGTGCCCTCCGTAGCGACTTAGCGCCTTGGTCTTCAACGAGCGTCCGCGTTTCGTGGCGACAAGGTTCAAGGCGACTGGCAACGATGTGGTTACACCTTGCTTTAATGACTTCGCTCAGCTTTAGTGACTTCACTGAGCGTCAGCCACTTAACCCAGCAACGCCTGAATCGGGGAGCCGTCCGTAATGTGACGAGGCCGCCCACCGATGTCGTGGAGCACTGTCTGGTGTGGGATCCCGAGCGCCTCATAGAGTGTGGCGGAAATATCGTCGGGCGAGGCCGGCTTGTCGGTGACTTCGGACGCGTGTTTGTCGGTTCCGCCAACGACCGAGCCTTTGACAATCCCGCCGCCGGCCCATAATACGCAATAAGCGCGGCCCCAGTGATCACGTCCGCCATCTTTGGAGGAGTTAATTTTCGGGGTTCGTCCCATCTCACCCATGGCCAGGACCAGTGTTTCTTCCAGCAGGCCCCGTTGTCCGAGGTCCCAGATGAGCGCTGATAATGCCTGGTCCAGTTCTGGAAGCAGGTTGTCGTTGTACAGCCGGAAGTGATCGAAATGGGTGTCCCAGATCTGAAAGGGCGACAGTCTTGTGTTCTTGGGATTGGAAACGGCATTGGCGGTAACGAACCGCACGCCCGCTTCGACCAGACGTCGCGCGAGCAACAGGACTTGGCCCATCTCAAACCGACCGTAGCGTTCGTGCAAAGCGACCGGTTCCTGGTCCAAATCAAAGGCCGCACGGCATTCGGCGGACAGCATTAGATCAAGCGCTTTTTGTTGATGCGTGTCGAGTGTGTGCATCGACGCGTATTCCTGGGCATCGGCAAAACTCTCGTTCAGTCTGCCCAGCAGGCCTGTGCGCGATGTCAAACGCTGGTGCGAAACATCACTCGGAAGACGAAGTGCCTGGGGGCCAGGCAGACGCCCGTTCCAGGCTGGGGCGCGTGCCATCATCTGGTTACGCGTCACGGGAAATGGATCGTAGCTGCGTCCGAGCCAACCGCCTCCCGCGCTCGGCGTGGGAAAGCCCATGTCGAACAGCAGACGGGGTGTTAGGACGAAACTGGGGAGTTGGGGCGGGGCCGGTTTGAGACGGGTGACCACCGAGCCGTAGGTTGGGTGGTCCAGGGCCGTCGGCGCGATGTTTGCGTCTGTGCCAGGTGAATGCCCACTGAGGACGTAAGCGGCACTACTGTTGTGGGCGTTGAGATGGTGCGTGGCTGACCGCAGGATGGAGAATTGGTCGACCATCTGTGCCAGCTTGGGCAACTTTTCACAAATTTGGGTCCCTGGCACATTTGTGGCGATGGGCTGGTAGGGCCCACGGATTCCAACGGGTGCCGCCGGCTTCATGTCGAATGTATCGAGTTGTGAGGGTCCGCCATTGAGAAACACAAAGATGCATTTCTTGGCGCCCGAAATCGTACCGGCTTCAATCCTTGACTGGAGACGAAACAAATCGGCCAGCGTCATTCCGCCGACGGCGAGTGCGCCGGCTCGTAGTAATGTCCGCCGCGAGAGGTTGCCACGCCACCAAATCGGGTTGCCCTGCAGCTCAAGCACGTTCACGGTTCTCCCAATTGGTGGCGATTTCGTTGGGCGCATGTGCGCAGCCGAGGCAGCGCCGGGACATCGAAATAGCGGCTTCCATTGTAACGGGAAGTGATTGGAATCAACAGTTTTCCAGAGGAAGGGTGCGAGTCAGGTGTGTGGGGGCACAGCCGGTTCTGAGGTGACCTTGGCAGACAGTTTTGCGCGTTCGGTTTCTACGTTAATGGAGTGGCGCGGCGCCGGTTGCTCAAGAATTCCGCAGGGGACGAAAAAAAGTTCGCAGATCTTCTGCCATTTCAGCAGCTCGTTCATGGATTGCGAAATGTCCGCCGGCGGGGTAGTCCGTGTAATGCACGACGTTGTAGTACCGTTCGGCGCGTTTGCGGACGATCGGTGCCAACTCG
>MDTE01117079.1_pt1 | contig 19783 bp, 26 predicted proteins | sample 811231 | NCBI WGS metagenome assembly MDTE01 (sample SAMN05326651, study PRJNA326480) | marine metagenome | isolation source: seawater | place: Indian Ocean: Red Sea | collected 2010 | reverse complement strand
GTTGGAGTGATTGTAAAACTTATTTTTTCTTCTAGTAATAATTCTAAAGAATTTTCTATTTGATCCCATACCAGACCCGGTCGCAGATATTCTTGTAGTTTGCCAGTGCCGTCGATCTTTATTTCCAATTCAATATTTTTATTTTTAATTTTTTTGATATTTTCCTTAGATAATCTTGTGGCGTTAGTTTCAATTATAAACTTTTTGGATTGATCGTATGATTCTAATATTCTATGAATTTTATTTTTGAAAAAAGGTTCTCCTCCATATACCCTGACCACAGGATCACTTAGGTTGGCAATTCTCTTTTCAGGAGGAAATGTAGACCATCTGTAAGGTGCATTATCTTGTTCTATCCATATATCCATTAAAAATTCGACTTAATTACAAAATTAAAACCTATTCCTTCTTGACTGAATCCGTGTGGAGATTCATATTCTTCATCTAAAACGTTTGAAATATTTACGCCTAGATCATAATTGAAATATTTTTTTGTAATTGTTAAGTCCAACATGTGGAGTTCTTTCATCGTTATTGTGGAATAGTTCGAGTTATGAACGTCCAAGTGTTCCCCGGTAAATTTGTAATTGGTAATTAATCCAAAATCATTGTCAAATATCTTTTCATAATTGAATCCTAATACATTTTCAGGTCGTCTCAGTTGATCACTGCCATTGGCCTTCTTACTGCTAAGACTGTTACTGAACAGGGTCAGTTTATCTTTGTCGCCCATCCAAGTGTAGGCCATTTCAACTCCGCTTTGTTTAAGTTGTCCGGTCCTGTCATTCACATATGTAGGATAACTGTATGTGATTAGATCAGATACACTTGTTTCAAATAAATTCACTGAAAACATAGAATTGTCATTTATCATGTAATCAAATAATATTTCGTTTGTTTCACTTTGTTCAGCGTCTAGATTTACATTGCCTTTGTATGCATAATTGTCCGCCCCATATAATTCATAAAGGCTTGGATTTTTATATCCTGTGCTATGGTTCAATGTGACATTTAAATTAGGCAAAAAGTTTTCCTTTAGCAGACCAATTTTGTATGCATCATTATTGCCTATGACATTATTGTTATCGGATCTATAATTGAAACTTGTGGATAAACCATCTATTATTTCATATCCAAGGTTTGCAAAATAGCCTTTGTTTTCATAGTCTCCAGTCAATGTGCTGTTGTACGATCCCCTGTTTGTAAAAACTGCTTCATCGTATTTGTACTCAAAACCAATTCCATATGTGAATGCACCATCGTTAATACTTTTATGTTCTGCTCTCACGGCATAAGAATTGGAATCGTACTCGTCCAATTCATTGTTAGGTGAATTGTAGTCTCTGTCATACTCGTGTGTGTGGAAAGTAATATAATTTTGTGTTGTTTTAGTTTTCAAATCCAATCCGGTTTGGAAAGCATATAAAGAATTGTTGGCATCATATCCATCCTGTAAGGCCAAAGAATGCCCGTCTAGGTCTGCCAACGTGTTCCTTGTAAAGACATTTGTTCTAAACATTAGATTGTCTGAGAGCCATTTTATGATATTCAATGATGCACTTTTATTTTTAACTCCATCGGTGTCTGTGCCACCTGCAAGAGCCGACTCGGTTTCTTCTTCATGTATACCTCCCTGAACATTTATCTGCCATCCGGTGTCTGTAATTTTAGTGTAGTTCCCTTTGAAGGATTGTCCTCCATTTTTTGCATTAGCACTAAATCTGTTTGCATGATCCACGGTGGTGATCAAGTTTACAGCACCACCTATGCTGTCTGCTCCAAAATGAGCACCCGATGATCCTTTATACACTTCTATCTGTGTTACATTGGACATAAAATCCTGCCCAAAATCAAATGCACCATTGGTGGTAGACTGATCGTTAATTGGTATTCCATTTAAAAGCACCAACGTATGATTTGAATTTGTGCCTCTCATGAACACAGATGTCTGTTGTCCAGTGGGACCTGACTGTGTGATGTTTAATCCATCTACAAAGTTCAAGACACTTCTAAGGTCAAAAAGATTATTTTTTTCAATTTGTTCTTTTTTGATTACAATTACATTTGAAATTTTATTTGAAAACTTATTAGAGTTTGGCCTTATTGTGACACAAGGCACGCCTTCTTTGTTATTCCATTGACACTTGATGATGTCGTCGGCAACGCCACGTTTTTCTACATTTACAATCTCAGCATGGGCCGTAGTAAACCAGGCCAAGAATAATATTACTATTCTCAACATTCGAGTTTCCTTGCTCTGTTCGTCCCTAGGTGGCATTCGGACTATGACCGTATCAAGTAATGTGGACGAATTTCACGTCACTTTCCCACTATGCTTTTAGGAACTGTAATATTATTTTAGCATGAGATTTCATGCTTGTCAATGTATTTGGTTATTTCTTTTCTAGTCTGTTTTTGAGTTCGTAATATCCACCGATGTATTCGTCGTCGAACCAAATCTGTGGCATTGTTTTTGCATTTGGTGCCGCTTCAAGTAGATCCTGAATCTTCCAACCTTGTGCAATATTTCTTTCTTCGTATTCTATGCCTTCTAATTTTAATAATCCTTTTGCCTTTTCACAAAAGACACACTGTGGTTTGCTCCATACTATTGCTTTCATTTTATTCTCCTTCTAATTTTTCTTTTACTTTGACCCATCCATAAAAAATAATATCATACCATAAAATATTAACTACAATTCCTAGTTTTGTCAACTGTAGGCCAAAGAAAAAACCTGGCACTATGAACAACAGTAACCATAGTGTTATTATGTACCTTTTTACATACTGAGGTGGGATAGACCAAAACACCCAGTTGGTTATCATACAGTATCATCCCCGTGATGATAAAAATGATTTTGATGTTCGAGTCTGTCCAATAACTTTTTTATTCTTGGAATACGTTTTGTGCCAATTCCATGCAGGATAATCTTAATAAAAGGCTTTACAAAGAAAGGCCAAAATCTGTATCGCTGAACATTATCATAAAAGTCTTGTATGGTTTTAAAACAATCTTCAACATCCGCTTTTAGTCTGTCTTCTAACAATCTGTCCTGTGATAATTTTAAAAGTATTGTGTTAAATCTTGCAGTTGCATAATCCAAAGTGCCATAGTACATGTCCACTTCTGGTCTTCCCGGCACTCGTTCTTTTACCATGGAAATTATTTTTTGATTTTCTTTAACGTAGTCTTCTAGGTTCATTGTTTCTTCACTTTCACTTGTAATGGCATGTTCTCCTGCCTTGCAAGTAATGTTGTTTCGACACCTTTCTGCTCGGCAATCTCATGCACGTATGATCCAACCACACCCTGACCGGAGTCATGTATTTTCTTTGTTATTGACTCTGCCTGTTCTTGTGTTTTGTTGAAAATTTGTTTTAGAACCCTAACCACAAATTCCATAGTTGTGATATTGTCATTCAAAAATATCACGTCATACAGACCCGGCTCGTCAAGTTTTACTTTTTCTTTTGTTAGAGTTTGTATATCCGTTACCATTATTACTCCTTCTTGCCTTGATCAACTTCCTGATATTCAGCGTCAACTACATCATCTTTCTTTTCAGATGCATCTGACTTGGTTTCAGTTTGTTGTGTTTTATATATCGCTTCTCCAAGTTTCATTGCAGACTCTGTCAACGTTTTTATTTTTTCTTTCGTTGCTTCTGTGTCACCAGATTCTAAAACAGTTTTCAAAGTAGCGACATCGTTTTCAATTTTCTGTTTGTCTTCAGAAGATAGTTTATCTCCATGTTCTTTCAACTGTTTTTCGATTTGATGTGATAAAGTTTCTGCTTGGTTTTTCACATCAACCTGTTCTCTTTTTTTCTTGTCTGCTTCTTTATTGGCTTCAGCGTCCTTAACCATTTTTTCAATGTCCGCTTCTGAAAGGCCTCCTGATGCCTGTATTGTAATTTTTTGTTCTTTGCCTGTACCTTTGTCTTTGGCACTGACGTTTACAATACCATTTGCATCTATATCAAATGTTACTTCGATCTGTGGTAGTCCCCTAGGTGCTGGTGCTATACCCTCAAGGTTAAAGTTTCCTAGCATCTTATTATCTGCCGCCATTTCTCTTTCACCTTGTACGACTCTAATTGTCACAGCAGATTGATTGTCTTCTGCTGTAGAAAATACCTGGCTTTTCTTTGTAGGAATGGTTGTGTTTTTTTCAATTAATTTAGTTGCCACTCCGCCAAGAGTTTCTATTCCTAATGATAAAGGCGTAACATCCAAAAGTAAAACATCTTTGACATCGCCTTGCAATACTCCGCCCTGTATCGCGGCTCCTATTGCAACTACCTCATCTGGATTGACTCCGGTATGTGGATCCTTACCAAAAAAGTTCTTAACAGTTTCTGACACCTTTGGCATCCTAGTCATACCGCCAACAAGTATTACTTCTGTAATCTCATTTGCACTGACCCCAGAATCTTTTAGAGCAGTCTTGCAAGGTGCAAGTGTTCTTTGTATTAGATCCTCTACCAGTGTTTCAAATTTTGCTCGTGTTAATTTTATATTCAAATGCTTTGGTCCTGTTTTGTCCGCAGTGATGAATGGCAAATTAATATCAGTCTGTGTTGCAGATGATAATTCACACTTCGCTTTTTCCGCCGCTTCTTTAACTCTTTGCATTGCGAGAGTGTCTCCTTTCAGATCCATTCCTGTGTCATTTTTAAATTCTTTTATCAAATAATCAACAAGGGCGTTGTCAAAGTCTTCACCACCTAATGATGTGTCACCATTTGTGGATTTTACTTCAAACACTCCGTCACCAATTTCTAATATAGATATATCAAACGTACCACCACCCAAATCATACACTGCCACTGTGCCCGACTTCTTCTTATCAAGGCCATATGCTAGAGCCGCCGCGGTTGGTTCATTTACAATACGTTCAACTTCAAGTCCGGCAATTTTACCTGCGTCTTTGGTTGCCTGTCTTTGTGAGTCATTGAAGTATGCTGGCACAGTTATGACGGCCTTCTTTACTTCTTGCCCCAAATACTTTTCTGCAGTCTCTTTCATTTTCTGTAGAACGAAAGCGGAAATTTGTGAAGGTGAATACTTGTCGCCTTTTGCCTCGATCCAAGCATCTCCGTTATCTGCTTTCGTGATTTTAAATGGAGAAGTCTGTATATCTTTCTGCACAGAATCTCCGTCAAATTTTCTTCCAATTAATCTTTTGGCCGCAAAGATTGTGTTTGCTGGATTGGACACCGCTTGTCTTTTTGCAGGTTCACCAACCAACTGCTCGTCTCCAAACGCCACAACCGAAGGTGTTGTTCTTTTTCCCTCTGCGTTTTCAATTACCTTTGCCTGTGTACCTTCCATCAGCGAAACGCACGAATTTGTAGTACCCAAGTCTATTCCTATAATTTTACTCATAATTTGTTATCTCCTTTATTATAACATATTTTTTAAATTTGTCTAGAAGGGTAGGGTGTTTACCACCCTACCTATCATGTTTGCTTTACTTTATTTCAATGAACTTTTCTTTGTGTTCCTCTGGAATAATTCTTTCCAAAGCAATAACAAGTAAGCCATCTTTTAGTTCAGCACCTCTAACTTCAACATTGTCAGCAACGGTAAATGATCTAACAAATTGACGTTTAGATATACCTCTGTGTATTACATTACCAGTATCATCAGTTTGATCAGTTTCTTCTTTTTTAGATCTGACTGTTAATTGGTTATGTTCAGATAATACCTCAATATCTTTTTTATTGAAACCTGCAAGTGCAAGTTCAATATTGTAAGTATGATCTCCAGTTTTAACTATGTTGTATGGTGGAAAATTCCCAGCAGTTCCGTTTGAAAAGAAACTGTCGTCCAACATATGCTCAAAATGATCAAACATATTATCGAAACCAACTGTTAGTGGTCTTAAGTTATTAAAGATAGATAGATTGTTTTTCATGTGCTTTCCTCCTAAGTTAGCGAGTTGTTATATTGAAGATCCTATCTATAGCGATCTTCAACGTTATTTATATCATATTATAACATATAAGCATTAAAACGTCAACTACGACCTATTTGGTAATTTTATTTGGTAAATTATCTGGATCTTGTCATACGCATCAGACGTGAATCCTCTGCTTCTTTAGTGGCCTTGCGTATAACCTGTTTTCTTCTTTTGCCTTTTTCTCTTTTTATCTCTGAAGGTTTTTTGAAATATTGCCTATCTTTTATTTCTTCTATGAACTTGTCGTCCTTTTGTTTCTTTTTGATCCTACGATACGCCCTCATTGGATCCTCGCCATCTCTCACTTCAACATAATAGCCGTGAAAGCCTGTGGGCCTATTGTTTTTGAATCTGGGTCTATGAGGTTTGTTTTTTTGATATTCCATGTTGCTTTTTAAACAGTAACACAGGGTCAGCACCTTTGTCAACCACATCACCTGTAATTTGTATTTTATTGACGCCGTTGTTCCGCATTTCTTGTGCATCAAATTGATAAGGCAAAACTATCGAATCCAATATATTTTTTAATGCTCTTGCATTTGTTCCAAGTGCCTTGGCTTTTTTGGCGATAGATTGTTTTGCTTCTTTGGTAAACTCAATGTCTATGTCATCAAGTTTGAAAAGATATTTAATTTGTTTGATCAGAGCATTTTTTGGCTCTGTTAATATTTTGATCAACTGATCTTCTGATAAAGGATTGACACTGGTTATCATAGAAAACCTACCAACGAACTCAGGTATAAGGCCATATTTGATAAGATCTTCTGGTTTGACATCAGACAAATAATTTTCGGAATCCGAATCTCTTAAAGGCGAGTTGAACCCAATACCGCCAGATTTTTTTGCTCTAATTTGCGTTTCTAATTCTGTAAATGCTCCACCCACAATAAAAAGTATGTTGCTGGTGTTTATGGTTACCATCTGTGCATCAGGGTGTTTCCTACCCCCATGTGGTGGTACTCTACATTCTGTGCCTTCGATAATTTTAAGTAATCCTTGTTGCACCCCTTCCCCTGAAACATCTCTTGTGATAGATGTATTTTCGCTCTTTCGTGTGATTTTGTCTATCTCGTCGATAAAGACAATGCCTCGTTCGGTTTTTGCAATGTCACCTTTTGCGTTGGCATAAAGTTTTTGCACGACATTTTCAACGTCTTCACCAACATAACCAGACTCAGTAAGTGTGGTCGCATCTGCTATCGTAAAAGGAACCTCTAGATATCTTGCTATGGTTCTAGCCATTAACGTTTTTCCGGAGCCTGTTGCACCTAACATTATTACGTTAGATTTATCCAAATCAAAATCTTTTGGTGGTTGTGTTATTCTTTTATAATGATTAGACACCGCTACTGAAAACACGGTTTTTGCTCTCTCCTGCCCTACCACATATTGGTCCAAATGTTCTTTTATTTTGACTGGATTTAATATTTCTTTGTCGCCTGCGTAAAGTTTTTCTTTTCTAGACTTTACAACATCTTCTTCAAGTATTTCTTCACAGAGTCTTACACACTCGTTACAAATGGCAACCTTAGTGGCTCCCACGATCATTTTAGAAACGTCTTTTCTTGATTTACTACAAAAACTACAGATCAATGATTCTTCACCCATGTTTAACTCTTAATGTTATCACCACTTTCATTTTGCATACGGATTTCAATTATAACTTTTCTATCCTCTGGAGTCAAGTCTTCCATGGTGATCTCACCTGCGTCAAGTTTTGCCATTAGGTCATCTATCCTTTTTTCAATTCTGGAATGATAGTCTTCTTCTGTTGTTAGTTTAGACTTAATCTTGTTCCATAAAGTTTTATCACTTTGCTCTTCATTCTGCACATATTCTTCTTTAGCCACCTTTGGTTCTATCGTTTTAACCACACGGTTGTTGTCCTTCTTGACAACAACTTGGCCAAGGCTTCCTCTTTTGGCCTTGTTGGCCTCGATCCTTAGGTCCTCCTTCATTGCTTTTTTAGGATCTTCCATCATTTCTTGCACTGCTTTCTCAGGCTCTATTACCTCAGTGAAGTCAGGTCTAGTTCTCTCAGTTTCCATAACTTCTTCGATTTGCTCTGCTATTCCAGGTTCTTCGGGCAAAGGTTCTAAGTCATCTTGCAGTTGTTCGCTTGGAGTTTTTGTTTTAATGTTTTCGGGAATAGTGTCTTCCCAACCAGGATTGATCACAGGATCCATATCATATTTTTTATTGAATTCTTCGAAGCCTTCTACCTCTGCAGGATCAAAACCATCTTCAAGTATTGCCTTTTCTGCGTATGCTTCAAGGTCCTTCTTTTCCTGTTCTTCACGTGCCTTGAATTTTTCTAACTGTTTTTGTTTGGCTTCCTTTTCTTCCTCTTTCTTGATTTCTTTTATGACCTCAGCAGGATCTTTATAAACTACGCCTATTTCTTCCGGCTCAGTTTTTTTTTGGATAATTTCTAGATCCTTGTCCTCAGGCTTTGGAACTTTTTTATTGAAAACTTCTAGTTTCTCTTTCCAATCTTTCAGTTGGTCTGTAGCCGCATTCATTTTGTCTGTCTGTGTTTTAGACATAGCCTCTTTCCATTTAAGTGTTATGTCCTCTTCATCCGGCTTCTCCAAGTCCAACACTTCTTCTGGTGGCAATGGTTGAACAGGAAATCTTCTTAGAAGACTTTGGTTTGCCGCTACAAGTAAAAGCACAGCCAAAGGATCAAAAACACAGATGATTATCAATATTACCCATCTTACCGCTTCACTGGTATCAACCTTGTCTGTCACGCCCCAGTCGACTGCCAATGCCGCTATGTATTTGACTGGTCCTACCTCTGCTTCAAGTTTTATAATTTTTGCCTGTAAAGGTTCTCTTTCAACCACTAGATCCTGTATATTGTTCTGTGCGTTTAGGATATTTGATTCTGCTTTATCTATCTGTTCATACACATATGATTTGTCATCAACATCTCCAGATCTAAGTGATTCGATTCTTTTTTGTATGATATCTGTGTCTTTGGCATAATCCTCTTTGAGAATCGCGATTCTGTTTTGTGATTCATTAATTTTATTTTCTATCAGGTCACGTTCTTCTTTTTGTGATGCCTTAAGATCCGCGGCCGCTTTTTCTTCGTTGAACCATGCTTTGTTTGAGGTCAAGACGTCACTTACATCTTTGTCTAGTATTTTAATTCTATCATTGAGATTAGATATATTGTTTGTTTCTACAGAAAGTAACGTTTTAAATTTATCCTGGACATCCTTTAAATTTTGTTTTTCGATTGCAATAGCCTCATCATTTGTGGAACTGACTTTGTTTAGTGTGTTCTCTGCTCGTTCAATGATCAGTGTTTGTCTCTTGATGTAAGTCTCTTCACTCAAGATTTTATTATTGATTATCTCAATCCTTTGATTGACTGTGTTTTCAGCAAGGTTCTGTTCAAGGTGCGCCTTAGAAAGGAAACCAAAGATACCCATGCTGGTTATCAAAGACAAAACAATAACCGCGATTGTAAGATATGATTTTAAAAGAAAGCGAGTTTGTCTCCAGTGTCTGTATAGCCATGAGGCGGTTACCAATTTACCTATTTCGAGTACCGATCCCATTATCACCACAGGCCAAAATGCTCCTGGAAATATTGTTGCCAATCCTATTACGGAATAGAAGATTGCCACACCGGATATGGATAGGGCCGATAATAAAGTGAGAATTGCTATAAACATATGATATTATTTACTATAACACATATGCAGTTATATTGCTATTGAATAATTTGGTAAACTATTATTGTGGAGTTAAACCAGAACCCTGTAAAGGAATTTCCGCTTCGTCTAAAGCATCAAAGTTAGCAGATTTCGTTACAGTTATCTGTTCAAGTATTTCACCCTCAGAATCTACATCTGATGCTGTCAGTTCAACATTAACAATACCAACATCAGGTGTGCCTGTTGGATCAAATGTTTCTACAACTTCTGTGAATGTGTTTTGTAAAGCCTGTGCAATCAATTCTTTAATAACACCTTCTCTAGTTGAAACCGTAGTTGAACCGTCGATTGAAGTAATTGTTGTTGGTAAGTGACTAACATTTTCAAATTCAATTGTAAAACTTAATGAAGCGATTTGTGTGCTGGCCGCTTCAGAAGAATCATTAACTAATTTTGTTATTTTAAAATTCGAGTATGTGCCCAGTAATTGTAGCATTTTTCTATATCTCATGCTACCTCTAGCCAATCTTTTTGCATTATCTAAGTTATTTGCCTTGCCAAGATCTCTCCATGTCATTGGTGTTACTCCACCACTTGCATCGCTTGATCCTGTAGAGTTGAATGCAGATTGATCTATTGATACATTGAATAATGCTTGTCTTTCGCCCGTATCTGAACTTGGACCTTGTGTTGTGAATTTTTGTACTGGTGCCGCCATTTTATTATGTTCCTTTGTAAAACAGTTTTATTTATATGATATTTATGCTAAAAGAGTGGATTATTTGTAGAAAGTCCACATACCGCTTGTTATTCGTTTACAAGCATTATTGGTCATGTGTCGCTCTTTGCCATTTACTTTAATGTATGCTTGATATGTACGGCAGTAGCCGCCTGATATTGGGTATGAGTGTACAACACGCACCTTACCATTTGCAAGTCGTTTTTTGCTATACCAACTTACAATCTTGCCTGTTTCTGCATTGTCAAGCATGAAATACACCGCTGACTCGTGCATTTTCTTTTCATCCTTTTTAAGCCTGAATTTCATGTACTGCGTTGCTCTAAATAACCAACTTGTCATGGAATATTTTGAGTCTTCACCTAGGAATATAGGAGTAGGCATTTCACCCAACGAACCTTTTGTCTCTTCAAGTTCGTGTGCATATGCGTTGCACCCTAAAAGACTAATCAATACTATGATAACCTTGAACAATCTCATATTCCCCATTCATTTTGTGACAGGCAACTTGCCTTTGTGTGATCAAAGTTTCACCTATTGGCATCTTCCATGTAAACATCTGGCATGAATCAGCAATGCCGAACCCGTGTAAGAAATCTTTTACACCATCCTGGCACGTGACCTTTTCTTCTACACGATGCTCTAGTATGTTGCCTTGTTGATCAACCACTTTGATCTGTGTTGTTTCGATATCGCAATACTGATCGTTCCATGGACCACCGGCTTTTGCCGTTGAACCTATTACGAAAAATATTAGAAAGATCATAAACATCACTAGGCCTATGAAATAATATACTGTTCTATTTTTCATGGCCTAGATGTTTTCTTCGATATCTTTTTTCTTGATCTCCAACAACACATATGCTCTGTAACTTTTATTCTTAGTCATAAAAATTTCAGACTTTACAACCACATAGCCTTTTGCTACCGTGTCTTGTATCACGTTGTTGATTGTGTCCTGCGAATTCCCAGATACTGCCAGGTCTTCGTTTGTGCCAGACTCTAATTTGTTAATCACAGTGGTGTTATTCATTTCACCTTTTACTCTGTCAACAAGTTTAGCCTTTGCCAATAGAACTGCTTTCTTAACTGCAAGTTCCATATCAGGTGATACTGCCGTACCAGACTCTTGATACTTGAACAAAGTTTCACGATCATACTTAACATACCATTTAGGTGTTTTGTTGATCACATCACCTTTTCCAAGATCAGGTTTGATCTTATATGTTGAACACTGTGCCAACATCAAGCCTGCCGCTACAATCAATACCATTTTGCTTAGGTTTTTCATGCTTCTCCTTATCCTTGTAGTTTGTCAACAATTTCTGATAGTCCTGCAATCATGTGTGATATTACATTAAACACGCCATCAACATTAAAGTCGTTGCTGAACTGTGCCCAACCATCACCTATCATTGGATACACTGCAAGAAATATTGCAAACAATATTATTAATCTAATCATACAACAATTATAGCATATTTTCCAAATACGTCAACCTGGGTTGGTCTTGCTAAAAGTGTTGATTTTACTAGGTTTTTACACCATGGTTTTGATAAAACCTATGCCATCTATGCCCAAATATACCAAATACATGACTGTGAAGCCAAAACTCTTACGGCTCCATGCACCGTACATCAGGAAGCAGGTCGCTATCAAGAAAAATATATAGGCCACGAACATTGGAGGATTTGGTGAATACCACATCAATATCAGTGATGCAATGAGGTTGGAAAGCATTCCTATTACCTCACAACAAAATCTAAAAGGATTAGACTTGTAATCTTCTTTTATCCATTCCAAAGTTGTTTTTCTACCTATTCTAGCCATTAATGAAAATCCAGCACGTCCTCTAATTCGTTTATATCCTGTATGTTTATTTCGTTTGAATCTAAGTTTTTAATTATGTTATATAGTATCGTTAGTTCTTCGCGGCTTCTAGTTTGCGGCCACCCAAGTTTTACTGACAACTCATGTAATTCTATCCTACGTCTTATCCTTTCACGTAAAGTCAAGTTTGGATTGTTTTTGTTAACCCATCCTAGGCCTAGTGCTATGTCTCTCAATCCTTGCGGTAGATTTTTAAATCGTGATTCGAAATCGGGGTCAACAATCATTTCAACATCGCCTGGTTTTTCAACTTTGTGTGCATCTCTGAACATTCCTGTATATCCCCATCTCACCATGTGTATAGAACCTGACCTAGCATACTTTTGAAACTGAATTAAGAATTCTTTGTTATATTCGTGGTCTTCGATAGTTTCAATAGGATATCCAACAAACATCAATGCAACATTCTTGATTCCGTAATATGCCGATTGTTCAAAATGGAATGCAATATCATCATTGGAATAATTTTTACCCATGTGCTTTCGAACTCTTTCACTATAACTTTCGAATCCAGTGACCAAAAGATTGGCACCACCTTTGTGCATGAGTTCCCAATCGGTTTCAGGTTGCTCATTTTTAGTTCTACATATAAACTGACCCATGTATTTCAATGGTTTATATTTTTCATCTTTTTTGAGATCGATTAGGTGATTGTTCAGTTGTCTGAAATGCTTCATGCTACCGTTTATTAGGCTATCTGTAAAGTGGGTCAAATTCACTTCATAATCTATTTTGTTTTTCTTTATCTCCTGCACTAATTTCTCGGGACTCCGGATACTGAATTTTGGCCAAAGGTCGGGCACATTACAAAATGTGCATCTCCGTACACATCCTTTAGACATTGTCATATAAACACCGGGTTCGTCGGTGTAGTAATAACGCATTGGTTCAATTGATTTGTACGAGGGTAATGGCACTGCATCCAAATCTTTCACCATAATTGGTGGCAGGCCATCTATTCCTGGATATCTGTTACCCTGCAGGAGTTCTTTCATCGAATCTTCTCCGTCGCCAATTATGTAATGGTCAATAAAGTTTTCTTCTTTTAAATAATCTGCGATAGTTTTATATTTCGTATTTTCATCAACGTTTGGCAAACTACCAGGCCATGCTCCTATTCCATGCCCACCTATCATTATAGTGGCCTCGATCCTAGGGCGTATGTATTTTAAAAATTCGTAGCATGAAACTGTACTAAATCTTGAAAACACACTTATACCAATCCAATCAGGATCGTATTGTTTGATATCTGCTAAAAATAATTCTAATGTTTTAATAAGTTGTGACCTTGTTCCTTCAGATATTGTTTCTATTTTACAACGCCAATATTGTTCTAATTCAATCCATGCAGTCTCATCCACTTTACTGTTTAAGAATAAATTGAAATCGAATATTTTACAGTCCCATCCGATAGAACGAATAATACTGCTTAACAAAGCCGCGGCGGCTGGCGGTCTTTCTAATTCTTGGCTAGGTATGTTTATGAATGCAAATTTTTTCATATTAATTCTTTTATTTGTTGTACCAGGTCTTCACAAGGATCCAAACTTCCCCTAAACTTATTGACTCTATCGGGATCCTTTTCTAAAAATTTTATCACTTCCTTATTTTGTTTTAGTTCGAAGTACCAATCCCAAAAATTTTTTGGGAACTCCAAAAATGTGAATACACCAGGAAAGTGCCAAATAAGTTGACTTTTAATTTTTGTTTCTAATGGTGCATTAATCCTATTTGCCTTTTGTTGTTCGAGAAAACCTTTGAAATATCTTGGTTGATAATATCCTTCGGTCATGAACCAATTTTCTATCTGTATGTTGTCCACACGAATGTTTTTTAAAGTAAAGGTTTGATCTTGTTTGATAGTGCCTTTATCAACTATGGTGTGTCTTTCAGTTTTGTTAAACCAATTCATTTCAAGCACGTTCACATCTTGTGGTTCCAATTCAAAAATAAATTTGTCACCATTACACTCTTCGGTATGAATGATCTTGTTATTTTGCACAATATATAATTTTGGCCAATCTATACTAAAAGTTGACTTGTAGGTTATTTCAAACTTTATCATAGATACGGCTCCCATTCAGGCATGAACTCTGTAATATCCGTCTTCCAATATGCATCTAGTTTTGATAAAAATATTTTATAGTCGTCCGTTGGTTTTTCAGTAACAAATTTTTTGTATCCATCGGGCACCCTTGCCTTGAGGGCACTAGGTAAGTTTCTAGGATGTAACTGCTTCGGATCATAGACAATGTGTTTTTGCGGATTGTGTATTTGTTTTTCTGTGCACCAGTCATCTAACTTTTCTAGATGTAACACATTTAGGATAGAAATTGTTGATTGTATCAAAACATTTATGCCATAATCTCTAAACTTTTGAATATTGTTTTCCACCATGGCAAAATCACATCCTGGTCTGATATACTCATGCACTTTGCCTATGCCGTCTAGACTTATAATCAGGACCACTTCCTTAAAACTTTTTAAGAGTTCGACAAGTTTTGTATTGTAAAACATTCCATTAGAGGTAATGTACATCGTCATGTGTTGCGAATAATTGTTGTCTTTCAACCAAAGTAACAGATTTAGTAATTTTTTATTGTAAAATGGTTCACCTCCCACAACGTCAATATACTTTATAGTCTTGGCATGAAGTTTCAGCATCTCTTCAGCATCTAGATCATATTTGTAAGGTTCGAGTGTCTCCCAACCTATACTTTTATAAACTGCGTTAACACGGGAACTAACATTGGTGACACACATTCTACATGCAAGATTACAAAGGGCACCGACTTTAATCTTAATCTCCATTGGCGGAAGTTGTTCATCTGGTAAATCTATTAGTTCTTTATGTGTTTCTAATCTGGATTCGTTGGCGTTTTGTCTGATTGATTTTTTACCTTTGTCCTCCATTTCAAAACACTTCCAACATCCTTTTGGTCTTTTATTGTCACGAAATTCTTGTCTTAATTTTTTGAGTTCGTCGCTTTGCCAATATGTTTTGAAATCATATATTTTCTTTTGTTGCTGTTGATACATGCAACATGGACCCGCTGGTAAACCTTCGTCGTATGGATTACGGTCCATACTAATAAACGGTAAGATACAAATATTTTTTCTATCCTTAAACATAATTTTTAATAAAAGGCTTGTGGTGATAACCACTTACGGCCTGGCCCACGCATTAAAGACATAGAGGTCAGTGTATTTGCCGACGTCACAAGATTGCGGCGTTGCGTCATTATTTATTTGTTAAATGTAAAGGTTTTGAGAAATTGTCAGCATACCCTGTCTTGGTCAATTCAAAAGGATAATCATGTTGAGTCATATATTGTGCCATCCATCCTTTGTACTCTTTGTTCTTGAGTTCGGCGGTCGTTCTTAACCAGGCCTGTACCAATCTTTTGTCAAGCAGTGGTAATCTTAATTCAATACCCCAATAGCCTCCTACCACCTCCGTTCTTTGCACATATCTAGACAGTATGTTTTGATGATTGTGCCACGGCCAAACTGTGTGTAAATTGTCAGGAAAATATCCTCCAAACTTACTGTATGTTCTTAATTTTTTACCCTTAAACCCATAGTCGGCATAAACCTCGTCGGCACCATCTCCGGTGATTAGAACCTTTTTGTTTTGAGGTATCATGTGTCTGACAATATATGAACTCTGGCCAGAAGTTGCCATCTCGTTGTAAATTTCAGCATTCTGGGTGACTTTAAAAAGGTTATCTTTGTCTATAGACACATTATCAACTTTATAGTTAACAAAATTTATTTCATGTATTTGTCTTCTCTTTAATAATATATTGCGTTCATGATTGGGCACGTTGTTTACAAATACTGCATCTTTAAAAAATTTACTAACACAACAAGCAATTACCCCACTATCATATCCGCCACTAATTGCATACACACTATTATCGTGTCTATCTTTAACCGCTTGTTCAAATGCTGTCCAGGTTCTGTCATAGTCTTTATCTGTTTGACTTAGATTCCAGACAGTATTATTAATGACGCTTATTCCTTTTGTCTTTTTGTTGTAAACATAAATTTTATTTTCTTCACATTTATAAATTGTAGGGCATATATCTAGGGCGTCTGGCAAACTGCTGATGCTTATTTGTTCATGATCATTAAAATAAAATAAAGGTCTTATGCCAAATTGGTCCGTGCAAAATATTACAAATTGGTCTGTAACCCAAGTAATACTGTACTCGCCATTTAAAGTTTTAATAAAGTCTACACAATCATTTAGGTTGTCTGTTAGATTATCTGCAATAACTTTTGTGTCGTTTTTAGGTTTGAAATTGTACACACTTCCATTATACAATAATAATCCTTTACTTGTATTAACAGGTTGTTTAACTTTTTCACCTATTGTATTTAGAAGTGAATGTCCAAAAAATCCTAAAGGATGATCTAGTTGTTGCCAATCCTCGGGACCTCTTTTTTGTAAATTTTTAATTGTTGAACAATGTTGTTTGCTTGAGTAATAGTATCCGCACATAATTGACACTATTTAAATGATCAATTCCTACGCATTTTGGAAATTTCTTTTGCATCTTCTTCGTCCCACACAGGCACCAAGTTACTTTTGTGCATTAGTCCTATTCCAATCAATTTACGTTCGCCACTGTATTGTTGTGCTTCTTTTTTTCCACCAGTGCCAACAGGAATCTTATCGCCGCATTTTGGATAATTTGGATCAGTTTGGTATTCTGGCAAATTGTATCCTTTGAATTTTTTTTGATTCTTCTTGAGGGTGTAGTCATCAAGACCTTTGGATTGCAACCATTCTTCGTGATTTGCCTTTGCCTGCCTGTTTCTACGGCTATTCTCTATTTTGTTCTTGATTCTTTTTGGTAGTTTCAACTGTATGTACCCCATATGTAATTATAACATTATGGCAATTTGTTGTCAACTATGGCTTGTATAATGATGTCTGCGTAATCAGGGTTGGTGCTCCATGCACTCATTAATACCATTAATCCACGATAGTCCCATTTACCGGCATCAAGTTGTTTTTCTCTTTCGATCCTAAAATCCGCATATGCTGGGTGTCGATTCAATATGGCAATCATGTCCGCAACACTTTGGCACTTGGTAGAATATTTTTTCACTCCCCATGAAGCATCTGGATTACCTTTTGCCTTCATGTGTGGAACGTTCGCCAAGTCCCAAGTTCGCACTCCAAACAGAGCATGGCCTTCGTTGGCGAATCTGCTCGTACCCCATGCACTTTCTACTCCTGCCATTGCAATAATGATCGAAGTGGGTACCCTGCTTAATCTGTCCGTTGTGTAATTCAAATATTCAACACACTTGCCTGTTGCCTCTATGAATGTTGCTTTGTCTGTGTATTCAAATTCGGGTTCCTTCAACCCAAGTAAATTTATTGTAGATAATTCTTTTTGGTGAAACTGATCCTCTAATTTTTCTACTGTCCATTTGTTAGGATAAAAAGTTCCGCCCAAAAATGATCCACCAATTATCAAAGTGATTAGGATGATAGTGGCTACTATCCATTTAATCGTGTTGTTAGTTCTTTTGTTTTCTTGTCTCATCATAATTCAATGGGTGTGTGCCTTATCAACACACACCCTTTATGAAATTAAACTGCAACCTTGTCTGTTGTAGTTTCTTGTGCTGGAGCAGTTTCAGAATATTTTGCTTTGTATTCTGCTTCTGCCGAATTCATGAACGAATTCCAGTCTGCTTTAGACAGTCCTGTAAATCTTGTTATAATACCGTCTGACATTATCTTGAAAGATCCACATAATTTATGAGAACCATCTTCTGAAATTTTATGCACTACACCTGTAGCCTTACCATCGGCATTCTCTCTGCCCATGATATACATATAATTTCCAGACCTACCAGTCCATTTGTTATTGGTTTGAGTATCTGATTGACATCTTTGTCTTACTTGATCTAAAACCAATTGTGCTTTTGCTGAACATTTATACATAATTGTTCTCCTTCTATTACCACTATTATAACATATTTTGGAAAATCGTCAACCAGGTAAAACCATTGGTTTTATTAGGTTATTTCAGGTTGGCTAAAATATTTTTCTCTTTTTCAATTTTGGCCTGAAGTTCTTCTTCTATTTCTTCTGCGGTTTTCTTCTTTTCAGGTTCCAAGTTCTTTGGTGCTTCGATCGGCAGGCCACCGTTGTCAAACCATCTTCCATCTGCCGTTACCCTACATGGACTATAAAAGTTCCTCTTCTCTCCAGTGGTCGGATCTTTGCTCACACACAATCTCCTTTTGTTATACAACTTGCCTTTGTAATATGTGCCGTCGGCCTGGAGTAGACGTTCACCGCCTTTGAATATACTGCCATAGACTCTATCTATCATGATGTATTCATCACCATCAGAATCCTTTAGTTTTTTTGCCTTGTCGTAGGATTTGGGCAATTTGTGTATCGATTCAGGTATTGATGTATAATGCATATTTGTGTATGAATGAAATTTGTCTTGCTCGAAATTGTTTTTCTTTTTGGTTATTTCGGCCAGTCCGTCTAGTAATGCTTTTGTTTTGCTCATAATTGATTTGGCCTAACACCAGAAACAAGTCTATGCAGTCTCGCGGGGTTTCCGCTCTCACAATGCATATGCCTACAGGGCAGTAAATGGATTAACAAATGAGTTGCTACACACTTGTTGCTCTGGTGCTCGCCTTTGCATAATACCATTATATATTACTTTTGGTTTTTAGTCAACCTCTGAATTACCAAGCATATTGAAGTGATCTTGCAAGGTCCATTTATCAAAGTCAATTATTTCTCCACGTACATTTTTAATAGTTCTATCATAGCCAGCCAACTTGTATCTTTTGAAAGGATGTTCCCAAGTTGCCATGGTTTGCCATTCTCCTTCCAATATGTGTTTGTCCGCTTCATCAATTATGCACAAAGGCATCTGCAGAACTTGCCTGGCAGAGAGTTTATCATGCAGGTAAGCAGTAACTATTTTGGTCTGCGGAATAGGATGTTCAAGATGTTCTTTGTGGCTCATACTCGTGGCAACTTTGTAATGTGCTCCGTTTGGCGCCAATTGTTTTTGCATCGATCTGATGTATAATACTAATGATGCCTTAATGTGTTTCTTGGTTGCAGTTGACCATTTATCGCTGAAAAGATCTTTCTTGAGGCCATCGATATAATTTGACAGTTCAATCAATTTTGGTCTCTCTTTGCTTTTGAAATTGATTTCTGGTAGATTGTTAAGGTTTTGGTAGTCCATCTTCAAACTCCTGTTTTGTTATCATCTCAAGTTCAACCGCGTCTGCTCCGTCCTTATAGAATTGTTTTACTTCTTTCAACACATCCTTCCAAGGTAGTCCATAGCCATACTCTTCGGTTGTATTGTTTTTCGTTACCCAACATCTATAATAACAAAGACTATTTGACATATTTGTTGAAGGCAGTTCTTGCTTCTGATTCTGATGCTATATCTCCTTCTTCAAGTTTTAGAGTGACATTTGGCATATAACTAGGTTCGAAAGTGCCGT